>ULQS01008746.1_pt1 | contig 12628 bp, 12 predicted proteins | sample 1954751 | NCBI WGS metagenome assembly ULQS01 (sample SAMEA4835662, study PRJEB28245) | human gut metagenome | biome: gut microbiome; material: fecal sample | place: Denmark | collected 2008 | reverse complement strand
GCGGCGGCAACGGTCTGGCCGGGGGCGGCGCTTTCCTGCGGGAAGCCCGCTACGCGGGCCAAAGCATTGGCCAGGGTCTCCAGGTGCTGGACGCTCTCATTGTACTCGATGCGGTACTGGTTCAGATCCGGGACATCGCCGATGATAACGGGGCCGGTGCGCTCAAACTCGTAAAGGCTCCAATAGGGATGCTGAAGGTACAGCTTAATGTAGAATTTCTTGAATGGCTCGGGGATATCGATGCTGGTATAGCTGGGGCGGACCTCCTTATCCCGGTTGGCCAGACGCTCCATCGATTCCTGCATCTGCCGCTGGATGAGCATTTGATTGACCTGGGGCAGCAGCTCATCAATGCGCTGGGGGACCCGGCTTTCGTGGTGAATAAAGCCCTTGGCGCTGCCCTCCAGCAGGGGGGCGCCGTCCTCGCTGATCATGAAGGACTTTAACTCACTGCCATGGAAGATGGTCTTATTCAGGTTCTTATCCATCCAGAACAGGCTGTGCTCATAATCGAACACGAATTTTTCGCTGAGGAAGCCGAATTCGACGATCTCATCCACCCGGAACTGCTCCCGGAGTGCCTGATTCTGCTCCCGGAAATCCCGGTATTTCAGGAATTGTTCCATAGTAAAGTCATTGCCGTTCTGCGCATCGATAACGCCGTGGCAATCATCGCAGATGTAGTTCCCTTCGATCTTCCACGGAAGCAGCCCCTTTACCTTGCCGCCGCAGATGGCGCAAGGGGGGCTTTTATCAAACAAGCCCATTATAAAATCCTCCTGTCACACATTTTTAGGGGCGCTGCCCCTTTTGACCATAGTATAGCAGGAAACCGTGCACGGTACAAGGAGAAAAGCGTGAACTTTCCCGGTGTAAATGCATGCCGCTTACCGCAGCAGGTGGGTGATATCCTTTGTGGCGGGATCCCGCAGGATGGGACCATCCGCCAGCAGGATATGGCCATTGACATGGCGGCGGTAGACCGCATACCGGGGGATGATCTCGTGCGGGATCTGATAAGCCGCCCGGACCTGAAAGTGGCTATCAAAGATGACAGCGATGAGAAAATCAAACTGGTTTTTCTCCAGGCTGCGGATGACCCCCAACTCCCGGCTTTGCGGGGTGGGAAAATCGGTGCGCTCCCAGCGGCACTTTATTTGATAGCGCAGGCCATCGCTCCCGGTGGCATCCAGCCCACGGGCGGAGTTTTTCTCCAGGCGAAGGCCCAGCTTTTGCGAAACCAGCCATTCCGCAAAATCCCCTACGGGGCTATTGTAGGTGCGGATGACCCCGCGCTCGTTCAGGGTGATAAGCACCGCAGCGTACTGGTTCATCAGGGCCAGGATCTGCTCCATTTCGGCATTTTGCACGGCTATCGCCTCCTCTCCCCTTTACCATACCATTTTGGCGCCCGGCCGTAAAGGGGCTTTTCCCCAAAAGCGGGAAAAGCACCTGCCGTGTGACAGGTGCTTTTATTGGGGGAATGGAAATCAGCCGCGGTTGCCGGGGCCGCCCACACCGCCCTGCGGGGGCTGCTGGCCGCCGCCCATATTGCCGGGGTCGCCCATACCGCCGCCCATACCGCCGAAGCCGCCCATACCGCTGCCGTAGATGAGGCTTTCCATGGTGACGGTGGTGCTGGCGCTGCCCGCGGCGATGGTATAGGTACCGCCCTGTGCCACGCCGGGAGCGCTGACGACCACGCAGCCGAAGGCCTTGGCGGGGGTGAAGCTGGCAAGAATGTTGCCGTCGGAATCCTTTAGGGTGATGGTCTGGCCGGCGGAGCCGGAGAGATTGACCAGGATGCTGCCCTGGGTGGAGGCGGTGCCGAAGTTTTCCGCCATGCCGGTGGAGCCGGCCGCGACCACGATGCCGCCGGTGATAGTAGCGCTGCCGTCGCAGTCGATGGTGCCATCGCCATTGGAGGTGGGGCCGCTGATATACAGCTCACCGCCGGTCACTTCGATATCACCGTTGGAATCGATGCCGTCGCCGGAGGCATTGACAGTGACCATGCCGCCGGAGATACGGATGAGGTAATCCCCGGAGCCGCCGAAGGCATCCGGCGCAAAGCCGAAGCCGCCAGAGCCGCTTTGATCGCTGCCGCCCGCGGCATTGATGCCGTCATCGCTGGCGACGATGGAGATCTTGCCGCCGGAGATGAGCACCTTGGCGCCCTCCAGGCCCTCGTAGCTGCGGGTGATATCAATGGTGCCGCTGGAGATGGAGAGGGTATCATCGGCATGCATGCCGTCATCGCCGGTGGCGATGGTGAAGCTGCCGCCGGAGATGGTGACATCGTCATTGGAGTGGATGGCGTCATCGCAGCAATTGAGCTGGAGGGTACCGCCGGTAACGGCGACCTGCGTCCCGGCCTTGAGGCCCTTGGCGCTGGTGTCATCGGAGATGCTTTGACCCGCGCCGCCCGCGGTGGTCACGGTGGCGGTGCCGCCGCTGATGGTCAGAGTGGTCTCTGTCTGGATGCCGTCCTCGCCCGCGGTGAGTTTGAGCGCGGAGCCGGTGATGACGAGATAGCCCAGGGTGGGATCGCTGTCATTGGTGGAGCGTAGGGCATCCCCGCCGCTGGTGACGGTGATGTCAGCATTCTTGATGGTCAGACTATCCTTGCCGTTGATGCCGTGATTGACGGCGGTGACGGTGACGGAGGCCTTTTGGATGAAGAGGGTATCCTTGCCGGTGATACCATTATTATAGTTGGCATTGACCGTTAGGCTGCCGCTGCCGGCAATAATCAGATCAGACTTGGAGTAGAGGCAGGCGTTGGGCTCTTCCTCCTCCGCCGAAGAGTAGCTGTCGCTAAAGGTGTAGTCCGTGCCGTCGGTCAGGGTGGAGGCGGTGCCTTCCGGCAGGTAAAGTGTGGTGGCCTTGGACTTATAGACATACAGGGGGCTGCCGGTGGAGCAGGTGATGGCGGCATCCTGCAGCACCAGGGTCACTTCCTCTTTGGGGGCATTTACAAGGACGCGGCCCTCGGTCATGGTGCCGGTGACCACATAGGTGCCGCCCGCCGTGATGGTCACCATGCCGTCTGTCACTTCCGCGCCGGTGCCGGTAGCGGTCGCCGACTGCCCGGAAAGGGCGATGGTGGTGGCACCGCTTACATCGGGGGCCTCCACATCGGCGGTGGTATCCGGGGTGGTGGCGGCATCCCCGCCGGTCACGGTGGCCGCCGTGTTTTCATCGGAGGAGCTGCCTCCGATGGTGCCGCTTTCGCCGCAGGCGGAAAGGCACCCGGCCAGCAGTGCGGCGCTTATGATAATGGATAGGATATGGTATTTGCGTTTCATATTTGGTTCCTCCCTTCAGTCAATGATACCATAATAAAGCCGGGCGCTAAAGAAAAGCTAAAGAAAAAAAGTTTTTTCCTTTAGTCAATCTTTAGGCGGCGGCTTTACACTATGGGCATCCATCACAGAAAGGGGTGCCCGATATGGCAAACGGAACACAATACAGCTTCCAGCGCATCGAAAAGAAATACTTTATCTCCCCCGCGCAGGCGGAAACAATGCTGGGTGAAATGCGCCAGCACATGACCGCCGACCGCTACGGCGAATACGCCATCGGCAACATCTACTGCGATACCGATAATTTCCGGCTCATCCGGGCCTCGCTGGAAAAGCCCGCCTATAAAGAAAAGCTGCGCATCCGCTGCTACGGCGTGCCAAAGGCGGGAGATAAGGTCTTTGTGGAGCTGAAAAAGAAATGCGGCGGCGTGGTGTATAAGCGCCGGGTCACCGCACCCCTGCCCCAGGCGGAGCGTTTCCTGCGCACCGAAACCGCCCCGGCCGAATGGGGGCAGATCGGGCAGGAGCTGCAATGGTTCCAGCGCTTTTACGATACCATGCCCCGCATGTATATCGGCTATGACCGTACCGCCTGGGCGGGCACCGAAGACCCGGCGCTGCGGATCACATTTGATCGGAACATCCGCTGGCGGTGCAATCGTCTGACGCTGGACGCGGGCGACGACGGTAAGCGCCTGCTGCCGGAGGATCAGGTCCTGATGGAGGTCAAGATCCCCGGAGCCTGCCCTCTGTGGCTGTGCCGGGCGCTTTCCGCTCAGTATATTTATCCCGCCTCGTTTTCGAAATACGGCGCTTGTTACAAAGAGATGTGCCGGGAGGCCAATGCCCCCGCGCGGATGAATGATTCAAAGGAGGCGCATCGCTGTGCTTAACTCGATATTAGGGACCGAACTGACACTGACATCTTTTCTGATCTGCACGGGAGTTTCTCTGCTGCTGGGGGTGGGCACCGCGCTGGTGGCTGGCTACCGCAGCCGCAGCACCCAAAGCCTTGCCGTCACGCTGGCGATCCTGCCGGCGGTGGTGCAGGCGGTCATTATGCTGGTCAACGGCAGCATCGGGGCCGGCATTGCCGTAGCAGGTGCCTTCAGCCTGGTGCGGTTCCGTTCCGCGCCGGGTACCGCCCGGGAGATCGCCGCCATTTTCCTGGCTATGGCCATTGGCCTGGCCACCGGCATGGGGTATGTGGGGCTGGCGGCGCTGCTGTTCCTCATCCTGGCCGGAGCCATGCTGGCGCTTACCGCGCTGCGCTTTGGCCAAAAGGAGGATGCCGGACGCATCTTGAAGATCACCATTCCGGAGGACCTGGATTATGACGGACCGTTTGATGACCTGTTTGAGCGCTACACCACCGCCCACACGCTGGAAAAGGTGAAAACCACCAACATGGGCACCCTGTACGAGCTGCGCTACCGCATCACCCTGCGGCAGGAGCCGGTCCCCAAGGGGTTCCTGGATGAGCTGCGCTGCCGCAACGGCAACCTAAACATCACCTGCTGCCGGGAGGAAAGCCACGAAAGCCTGTAAACAGCGCAAAATATCCCCCTATCCGCTTTGGGTAGGGGGCTTTGTTTTAGAGGTCAGCCCGGCTCCTTCATGCGGTAGCCCACACCGATCTCGGTGAGGATATACTGCGGCTCGGCGGGGTTCTGCTCCAGCTTGCGGCGGATATTGGCCATATTGACCCGTAGCAGCTGGCTGTTGCCGCCGGCGGCATCGCCCCACATGGCCTCGCTGATGCGATCGTAGGTGAGCACCTTGCCCGCGCTGCGGCTCAAGAGCTCCACCAGGCGGTATTCATTGGCGGTGAGGTGCACCGGCTGCCCGGCCAATGTGACCAGGTGCTTATCATAGTCGATGGTCAGCTCGCCGGTGGTAAAGGCGGAAAGATTGGCGGCGGGCCCGGCCCGGCGCAGCGCTGCCCGGATGCGGGCCCGTAGCTCCGGGGAGCCGAACGGCTTGGTGATATAGTCGTCGGCGCCACTATCCAGGGCGGCCACCTTTTCGCTTTCCTCGGTGCGGGCGGAGACCACGATGACCGGCAGGCCATAGCGCTGCCGCAGCTCCCGCAGCAGCTCCAGCCCATCGGCATCCGGCAGGCCCAGATCCAGCAGCATGGCACTAAACTCCATCTTTTCCAGCGCCGCACGGGCCTGGGCGGCACAGGTAGCCACCTCCACGGTGTAGCCATCGCCCTCCAGCACGGTTTTCATAAAATTGCTGATGGAAAATTCGTCCTCGACGATCAGGATCTTATTCATCATGTTCTTCCTCCTCTATTTCCGCCAGCGGCAGCGTGATGCAAAAGCTGGCGCCCCCCTGCGGGCGGTTGGCGGCGGTGATCTGCCCGCCATGGGCATTTACTATGGTACGGCACACCGTCAGGCCGATGCCCATATTGCGGCGGTCGCTGCTGGTTTGCTCCGCGCGGGTGCGCATCCCATCAAAAACATTTTCCAGGCCGTGGCTATCCAGCCCCACGCCGTCATCCTCCACCCGGAGCTCCGCCTTGTCATTCCGGCGGCGGGCCGTCAAGGTGATGTTCTGCACCCTTTGCCCGTGCAGGACGGCATTTTCCAGGATGTTCAGCAGCACCTGCTCCATCAGGGTGGCGTCCATCGGGGACATCAGCAGCTCCTCCGGGGCGGTCACCTGCACATGGTAGCCGGGGTACCGCCTGCGGAATTTCGCCGCGGCGCTGGCCATGACCTCCTCCACCGCCTCCGGCTGGGTGATGAGCCTGGTTTCGCCATCACCGTTCAGCCGGGTGATCATCAGGAGGTTTTCCACCATGTGGATGAGCCACTCCGATTCCTCCTCGGCGCTTCGCAGCAGCTCCCGCTGCTTCTCGGGCGGCAGGGTATCCTGCTGCTCCAGCACGGTATTGATGGCCCCTGAAATGGCCGTAAGGGGGGTGCGCAGATCGTGGCTGACCGCCCGCAGCAGGTTGCCCCGGGTGCGTTCCTTTTCGTTTTCGGCCCTCAGGCGCTGCTGGTCACGGCTGCGTACTGTCATGGCGCTGGTGAGGATACCCACCACAAACAGCGTTACAAATGTGATGGGATAGCCGGGGCCGGAAAAGCTCAGCTTGGAAAAGGGCTCGGTAAAAAAGTAATTGATCACAAAGACCGAAAGCAGCGAGCCGAGCAGGCTCCACAGGTAGCCATTGGTAAAAAAGCCGGTGAGAAATACTGCCAGCACAAAGATGACCGGTGCGGTATCCTCGGCGTAGCCAATCTCCCCCAAATACAAGCAGATGAGCAGCGCACACAGGTGCAAAAGCAGCATGGTGATGGCATCCTGCTCCCATTTGGTATAGGTTTCATTCCGCTCAATCGGTGACATTGGGCCCCTCCCCCTTTCCTCTCTTTGGAATAATCATACCATTTCCCGGCGTTTTTGCAAGGTCCCTTATCAAAAAAATCCCCCGCGGATAAAAGCCCGCAGGGGAATATTTATTTGCCGAGGTATGCCTCACGGATGACCGGGTTTTCCAGGAGCTCGCGTCCCGCGCCCTCCAGAATGATCTCGCCGGTTTCCATTACATAGCCGCGGTCGGCGGTGTGCAGGGCCATATTGGCGTTCTGCTCGATAAGCAGGATGGTAACACCCTGCTTATTGATCTCCCGGATGATCTGGAAGATATCCCGCACGATGAGGGGGGCCAGCCCCAGGGAGGGCTCATCCATCATCATCAGCTTGGGACGGCTCATCAGGGCGCGGGCCACGGCCAGCATCTGCTGCTCGCCGCCGGAAAGGGTCCCGGCCAGCTGCCAGTGGCGCTCCTTCAGGCGGGGAAACAGCTCATAGCACCACTCGATATCGTCATCCAGCTTATCATGACGCAGGTAGGCGCCGATCTTCATGTTCTCCAGCACCGTCATATCGGGGAAAACCCGCCGGCCCTCCGGCACCAGGGTAATGCCCCGCTTGACGATCTCATCGCTGGGCTTGCCCAGCAGCTCCTCGCCATTGTAGGTGATGGACCCGGCCTGGGCCTTAACCTGGCCGGCGATGGTGCGCAGCGTGGTGGATTTGCCGGCGCCATTGGCGCCCACCAGCGTAACGATGCTGCCATCCGGCACCTCAAAGGAGATATTCTTTACGGCGCGGATCCCGCCGTAATTGACCTGTAATTCCTGTACTTTAAGCATCGAGATCCACCCCCAAATACGCGTCAATAACCCGCTGATCCATCTGGACCGCCTCGGGTATGCCCTCAGCGATCAGCTTGCCGAATTCCAGCACATAAATGCGGTCGGAAATGCCCATGACGAGGTTCATGTGGTGCTCGATAAGCAGGATGCTGAGATCAAACTGTTCCCGGATCTCCCGGATGAATTCGGTGAGCTCCACCGTTTCCTGCGGGTTCATACCGGCCGCCGGCTCATCCAGGATGAGCAGGCGAGGATCGGTGGCCAGGGCGCGCGCGATCTCCAGCCGGCGCTGCTGACCGTAGGGCAGGTTGCTGGCGGTTTCATCCTTCAGCTCGGCCAGACCCACGATCTCCAGAAGCTCCATCGCCTCCCGGCGCATCCGGGTCTCCTCCTTGCCGTTCAGATGGAAGGTAGCCGCCAAAAAGCCGCCCTTGGCGTGCATGTGCTTGGCAATGAGAACATTCTCAAAAACAGTCAGATTGCCGAAGAGACGGATATTCTGGAAGGTACGGGCCAGGCCCATTTTGGTGATCTGATCCGGCGTTTTGCGCAGGGTAGGCTTCCCTGCGAATTTTTCCACATCGCTGCCGAGATAATCATGCTTGGCACGGCCGGTGGGATGCTCGCACAGATAGGGCCTGCCATCGAGATACAGGCAGCCGTTGGTGGGGGCATATACGCCTGTCACCACATTAAAGGCGGTGGTTTTGCCGGCGCCGTTGGGGCCGATGAGGGCCACGATCTCGCCCTCGCCCACTTCCATCGAAAGGTTATCCACGGCCACCACGCCGCCGAACTGCATTGTCACATTTTCCAGCTTTAGAACGGGGTTACTCATTTGCCGCACCGCCTTTCACTGCTTTTTGGCCGGTAAACAGATTTTTGAAAAACCGGCCAATCTTGCCAAAGAACGCGAAGATGGCATCCCAGCTGAATTCCTTTGTGCCCATCAGACCCTGGCGGTAGAACAGCACGATGACCATGATGACCACCGAGAACACTACCATACGGAAACCGTGGCCGAGCAGCGGAACCTTAAAGGTGCCGATCATGGTGGGGTTATCCAGGAAGCGCAGCCACCACTCGCTGCACGCCACATACAGGAAGGAGCCCAGCACCGAACCGGTGATGGAGCCGATGCCACCGATGACGACAATGAGCAGGATCTCGTAGGTCATGGCGGTGGTAAAGTTTTTGGCGTGGGCATTGAACTGGAACATGGCCAGCAGCGCGCCGCCGATACCGGCAAAAAAGCTGCTGGTGCAGAAAGAGAGCATCTTATGCTTCATCAGGTTGATGCCCATAGCCTCCGCGGCAATTTCATCCTCCCGGATGGCCTTAAAGGCCCGGCCGTAGGTGGAATTGATGAGCAGCACGATGATGGCGATACATACACCGGAAACGATAAACGGGAACAGGATGCTATCATAGCCCGTAAATTTGCGCAGGATGTTGGAGGCGTTGGTCAGCGGGCCCAGCTTCTCCCATTGGATCACCGCGCGGAGGATCTCCGCGAAGCCCAGGGTGGCAATGGCCAGATAGTCGCTCTTCAGCCGCAGCACCGGCGCGCCGATGAGCGCCGCGAACAGCGCCGCCACCACACCGGCCAGGATTAGGGCCGGGATCTGGGGCATCTGGAACTGCACAATGCCGCCATCAAAGTACTGATAAACATTAATACGCTGATCCACCGGAATGGTAAGGATAGCATAGGTATAGGCGCCCAGCAGCATAAAGCCTGCCTGGCCCAGGCTGAACAGCCCGGTAAAGCCGTTCAGCAGGTTCATGCTGACCACCAGCAGGGCGTAAATGGAACCCTTTTGCAGCACGGTGGAGAGCATCGAGCTTTTTAGCGGGCTGTTATCGATATACAGCAGCACACCCACCAGCACCGCCGCCAGAAGAAGGGAACAGATCAAATTGCGTGTTTTCTTGTTTTTCATCGTTTACACCTTCTCCTTCAGTTTCTCTCCAAACAGGCCGTTGGGCTTGATAAGGAGGATGATGATCAGCAGCGCAAAGGTAAAGGCATTGCTGAAGATGGAAATATCCTGGTTGGATTTGATGAATGTTTCGCAGATACCGATGATATAGGAGCCGATGACCGCGCCGGGCACCGAGCCAATGCCGCCGAATACCGCCGCCACGAAGGATTTGAGACCCGGCATGGCGCCGATGGTGGGGCTAACCTGCCCGATGTAGCTGAAATACAGGATGGAGCCGACCGCCGCCAGGAACGAACCGATGACAAAGGTGATGGAAATGACCCGGTCGATGCGGATGCCCATGAGCTGCGCGGTATCAAAGTCCTTGGCCACGGCACGCATGGCCATGCCCATCTTGGTGTGCTTGATCACGATGACCAGCGCGATGACCAACAGGATGGTCAGCACGGGGGTGATGATGGCCAGCCGCCGCACGGTGATGCCGCCGATCTGGATCTCGGTGCGCAGCCAGGGGATATTAGGATAGGCCTGCGCCAGGCCGCCGGTGACATAGGTAGAAAGGTTCTGCAGCAGGTAGCTGACACCGATGGCGGAGATCATGACCGACATGCGGGGGGCGGAGCGCAGCGGCTTATAGGCCACCTTTTCTATCATCACGCCCAGCACCACCGTCAGGATCAGGGTCAAGATCAAGCCGACGGCAATGCTGCCGGCCCCCAAAAAGCCGCTGCTCCAGCTAGTGATATAGATCATGATGAAGCCCGCGACCATGAACATATCGCCGTGGGCAAAATTGATGAGCCGCAGGATGCCGTAAACCATGGTATAGCCGATGGCGATAAGCGCGTACAGGCTGCCGATGGTCAATCCGGAGATCAATATCTGGGCGTAGTAGGTAAAGTCATGCATATACACTGCCTCCGTAATAAAAAGGATATGCCGGGAAAAATGGCGCTGCGGTCCCCTTTGCCGGGGCTTTCATCCATCGCCGGGTCAAAGCCCTCGCAAAGAACGCCGCACCCATGCCGTTTGTTCTAAACGGCCACAAGCGCAGCGGGGGAAACCCAGTGGGTCTCCCTCGCCGCGCAGCCGTAGCTTTACATCATGCTGTTACAGCTTTTTTGCTATTACTCGATGGCAACAGAATCGGCAAATACAAAGCCCTCGGTGGTAGCAGTCTTGATGATGGCGTAGCTCTTGATGGCATCGCCGTTCTCATCAAACTTCAAGTCGCCGGTTACCAGGCCGGGAACATCCAGCGCGGCCAGAGCGTCACGCAGGGTAGCGCCGTCGGTGGACTGAGCCTTATCCAGGGCGTAGTAGATGGCCATGTAGGCATCGTAGCCGCAGGCAGTCACGGCGGAGATCTCTTCGCTGTTGGAGTTATCGGTCAGGCGGGCGGAATCTTCTTTCAGCCAGGCCTTAAAGCCCTCGGCAAAGGCATTGGCAGCGGGGTTGGTGTCATCGCCCTCAATGAAGAAGGTGGAGAAGTAAACACCGTCAATGGAAGCGCCGGCTTCCACTACACGCTGGATGATGGAAACATCGTCCCAGGTATCGGAGGCCAGGATGCAGCCATTGATACCAGCCTCACGGGCCTGCTTGATGATAAAGGGAGCAGTCTCGATGGAGGTGGGGGCAAAGATGGCCTCAATGCCCTGAGAAGCCAGGCTGGCCATGGTGCCGGAGAAGTCGGTCTCACCGGTCTGGAAGTTGACTTCCACGACCTCGCCGCCCAGCGCCTCAAAGGCTTTTACAAAGTAGGTGCCCAGACCGGCGGAGTAGTCGTCACCGGCCTCGGTGATAACGGCAGCCTTAGTCACGCCCTGCTTCTTGGCAAATTGCGCATCAGCTACGCTCTGGAAGGGATCGATGAAGCAGACTCGGAAGTAATAGTCATTGCCCTGGGTAACCTGGGGATTGGTGCAGGAGGTTCCGATCGCCGGGATCTTGGCCTGCTCGAAATAAGGGCCGCCGGCAATGGCGCAGCTGGAACCATAGGTACCCAGTACAGCGGTCACGCCCTTGGAAACCAGCTGCTGGGCAGCGGTGGGCGCCTTGGAAGAATCGGACTGGTTATCGGCATAGGTCAGCTCGATTTTGTATTCCTCACCGCCAATGGTAACGGTGGGATACAGAGAATTGGCGTACTGGATGCCGAGGATCTCTTTTTTGCCGCCGGCGCCGTTCTGGCCGGAGGTGGGTTCAAACACGCCGATGGTGATAACTTTTTCATCGGTGGGGGGGGGATTCTTTTCGCCGCCGCAGGCTACCATGGAAACGACCATGACCAGGCACAGCAGAATCGCGATCAGTTTTTTCATCTTTCTATTCCTCCTTATGGAATGATGGGATTGTACCTCCGAAGGCGTACACTTGTACGCCGGGGGAAGATATTAGTAGTATTATAGCAACCGTTCCCTCATTTGGCTACTATTTTTTTATTGCATTTTCGTCGCTTTGTCGCTTAAAAACATTCCAACTTGTATATTTTGACGAAAAGAATTTGCAGGCCGCCATTCATTTTGCTAAAGTGTTTTCCGCTCTCGGATTCTTATTTTGTCCGCTGTGCGCCATTGGGGGACAGCTCTCTCTCCTTTTCATGTAATTTTGTGCAACTTATCGGCACGCCTTCCTGCATTTTGGCCGCAGTTTATTCGCATTTTGTTCTTATTATCCCTGCATTGACTATCCCATTTTCTTGTGATACCATATAGGTATCACCAATTAAGGAGGACTTTTTCATGAGCAAAATTCAGAAAATCTACGATTACCTCAAAGAATGCAACGGTTTCTTCTTTGCCAGCTGTGATGGCGATAAGCCCCGTGTGCGCCCCTTCGGCTTTATGATGATCTTCGAGGATAAGCTGTACTTCGGCATGGGCACCCATAAGGAAAGCTACAAGCAGGTCAAGGCCAATCCCAATGTGGAGATCTGCGCCATGAACCCCGATGGCAGCTTCATCCGCGTCAAGGGCGTTGCCAACTTTGATATGCGCCCCGAAGTACAGGCCCATATGTTTGAGGTCTCTCCCAGCCTGCGCAAGATCTACAATGAGGAATCCGGCCTGACTCAGGCTGCTTTCTACCTCACCGATATTGTCGCCGAGACCAGCAAGGACAATGTTTTCACCCCCATCACCGATTGATCTATGCTCCGCTTTTCCCCCGGGCCATCTTGTCCGGGGGGATTTTTCTT
>ULQS01047095.1_pt1 | contig 12791 bp, 15 predicted proteins | sample 1954751 | NCBI WGS metagenome assembly ULQS01 (sample SAMEA4835662, study PRJEB28245) | human gut metagenome | biome: gut microbiome; material: fecal sample | place: Denmark | collected 2008 | reverse complement strand
TTCCTTAATGCATACTATGAATCTAAGATATTTGAGAATGACCCATTTGCAAAGCTTGACCAGAATGGTGTTGGTAAGCTTATGGAGATGACAATAAAGCTTGGAAGACCGGTTAATCCGGATCTTCACATAGGTATCTGTGGAGAGCATGGTGGAGATCCTTCATCAGTCGCATTCTGCCACAAGATAGGTCTTGATTATGTGAGCTGCTCACCATTCAGAGTACCTATTGCAAGACTTGCAGCAGCACAGGCTGCTATTGCCGAGTCACGTCACTAAAAGATCCGAGCTGTTTTTTGGGAACTTTCGAAATTTCGAAAGAATTTATGAGACAGAGTATGAGGATTTATCATCCGGAAAACTCGTTTCATTACCCAAAAAAGCTTGAAATAAAGCTATTTCTAGTATAGGGTGTCTGCTTAGACACCCTATATTTTTTACAGAAAATAATTTTCATCAGCTGTCCAGGATGACATGATACAAACTTTTTCTGAATGCATTTTTCAAAATTTGGAGGTGAAAGTTCGGGATTCCGAACACAAAAAAGACCATTTTGGAAAAAGATCGGGATTTCCGAACTTAGAAGGAGGTTTAAAATGTCTGAATTTACGGCAAAGAAGATTAAGGAAGCTCGTGTTAGGGCTGGAATAACTCAAGATGAAGCAGCGACTCTTATAAAAATTAAAAAGAGTACAATCAGTGACATTGAGTCTGCGAAAAGAAATATAACTGCAGATGAGCTTGCTCAATTCTCTCGTATCTATAATGTGGATGTAAGAGAGCTACTATTTGTAGATTTTACAGCTGAAGGAGAAGAGAAGAGATTGGCTGCCAAATACAGTTCGTTCTTTAAATTACTTGAAAAACTATCTGATCGTGATGTTGAAGATGTTTATTGGGTAATAAAGCGTAAAGTAGAAGGATTATTATAAAACCGAACAATTTATTAGATGGATCGGTAGGGGTAAAAACCTACCGGTTTTTTATGTTAGGATTTTAAACAGTGTAAAGGATGTTAAACAAATTAAACATACCTATTTACTTTATGTAGGACGATGTTAAAATATAAAACATAAGGAGCGCACTTATAAATCAGATTAAGAGGAGATGATTATATGAACCAATATGTAGTTGTTGATCTTGAAATGTGTAAAGTACCTTATTCAAACAGAAAAAAAGAATTTCATGGAGCAAACGAAACCATCCAAATCGGTGCAGTGCTTTTAAATGAAAATTATGAAGTGGTTGATGAATTCAATACATATGTAAGACGAAAGAGGCTGAGGCAAAACTGATAGAAGATGAAAGACTTGATTCTATATTAGGAACTTGGATTGATTGTCAGAAGATGTTTTCAGAAAGATTAGATGAAGAAAGAATCTTCAGGTTATCAGAAGCTCTTATTGCTACAGATATTATCCAAGAGGGGCATGAACATGATGGATTGGTAGATGCTGAAAATACAGCAAAACTATTTGCCAAAATGATGTTAGAGCCAGAATTAAAATTGAATAGTTACTTTGAAAGTGCTCACAACGAATGCAATGACACACTTTGCTTTTCTATGGGCGATTTATTTAAAAACTTACAATTAGCATAAGGAGGAATGTACAATGGCTAAAGATTGGGATTATGCAAATCTTGCACACACAGCAAAGGAATTTGGTGGACCAGAAAAGTACCTTCAGATTGTAAAGGATCATTCCTTTCAGGAAGGTAGGAAAGAACAGTTAATTATTGATGGAGTGATTGTTGTTGGAGCAGGATGCTTATATTTGGGAGCTAAGGCAATTAAGCATTTTAAAAAGAAGAGAGTAACAGCGGAACAGGCTAATGAAGCAGAACAGGTACTTGTTGAAAAGATGAATGAGGTCCTTGATGAAGAGGTAACTGTTACACCAGAATTTTAATCTGTCAAAAGTATGGAGGATTGGATATGAGTACACCGGATCAGAGACTTATGGATTTAGGACAAAAAATTATAGAATACCGTAATAATGCAGATATTAAGCAAGAGGCATTTGCAAAAGAACTAGGAATCAGCAGAACAACATTAAGTTTTATTGAAAATGGTTCTCAGGCACCAAGTTTTGAAGTGTTAGTAAAACTGGCGCAGATTACAAATATCAATTTTAATGAGCTTATAGATGTAAAATCTAAAAATATTGTGGTTGTTGATACCAACATTTTGTTGAATCGTCCTGAAATGTTAGGAGTTCTACTTAAAGACTGTGACCAGGTGTATATTCCAATCCCGGTTATTGAAGAGATAAATTATCAAAAGGATCATGGAAAAGAAAAGGAACGTAGAAATGCTTCTTTGTGTGAAGATATTATCGTAAAGAAAAAGACTGAAAAGTTGGATATTCACACAGACTCTGATATTGATGGAAGTAACGATGATAAAATCTTGGATATAGCGATAAAACTGGCGGAGAAAGATATTTCAAATTCAGTTTATCTTTTGACTAATGATAAGGACTTCATTCTTAAGAATACGAAAGGATTAACTAATCTGAGAATAATCGGATCAAATCAATATATCAAGATCTTTAGCGAGAAGGATGGTTATAATGATGCACTTTCGCAAAGATTTTTTGTGGCTGTTTTGAAACGCGACTTAGATTCTGCAAAAAATCTTTTGGAGAAGAAAGGAAAAAGCATAAATGTAAACGCTATTGATTCTAGATCAGGATATACGCCATTAATACAGGCATTAGTTAATAAGGATGAAGAAATGGTAAAGTACCTGCTTTCGCTAGATCGAATAGATGTTAATGCAGTAGATAACAAAAAACATTATTTGCCACCATTATCGCATGTTATGCAAATGCAAAATGGAAGAGACGCAGAGAATTTTGCAAAGTTATTAATCCAAAATGGAGCTAATGTAAATGAGCCTTCTCAGAGTGAGACAAATCCATTCAATATGCCATTAATGATTGCTACATGGCATGGGCATTTGAATCTTGTGAAGCTGCTTGTAGAAAATGGTGCTTATATTAACCAGCAGGATATGAAGAATGGTTTTACGGCACTGATGAAGGCGGTTTTTCACAAGGAGGATGCTTCAATCTTGAAGTATCTTTTGGAACATGGAGCTGATAAAAATATAATGTCTTTCAAGGATAAAAAGACTGCTTTGGATTACGCCTACGATAGGGGTAATGAAGAACTTATTAGTATGTTGAAAGAGAGTGATGGCAATGATTAATAGGATTTGTATATCCATCAATAATCGCTGCAATTTAGGATGTAAGTATTGTCATTTTCATGAAAAAAGCATCTTAGATGATGCGGATATGGATGTATTTAAGATACTTGATAATGTTAAAACTTATGCCAAAGGAAACTTCAAGATAGGTTTTGTAGGAAATGGCGAAGGATTACTTGATTGGCCTAAACTTAAGTCATATATCGCTTATTTAGAGGATTATCCTAATATAAGTATTTATACAATTACCAATGGCACTGTGTCTTTGAATGATGAGGAGTGGAGATATTTAGAGAATCATAGTGTAAATGTAGGCTTTTCCATGGACGGTTATAAGGAATTGCATGACAAGAATCGTGGTAATTCTTTTGACAAGGCTATGCACAATGTCGAGGAATATAAACGTGTGATCGGACATTATCCTACATTTAATGCGACCGTAGGAGAGGATAGTTTATTAAATGCGGATAAGGTTATAAACTTTTTTAAACCATTTGGAGTGCGAGTGACCTTTTCGCGGATGATAGGAAGATATGGAATCTCGTTGCAAGAATACCGTGATTTTCTAGAAAGTGCTGAAAAGACACTCGAAGTAAGAAGAGGCGGGCTTGATTGTACAATGTATGGTGGACAATGTGGCGCTGGGACAAATAACTATTTTTTTGCTAATGGTTTTGTTTATTTCTGTGGTAATTGTATCGATTTACCTCCGGTTGGTAAAAGCGATATGACATTTGAAGAATTAGAAAAGATATCTTTAGATTTTGACAGAAATTATTGTTATAAGGAGTCACTATGAGAATTGGATTATATGGTATGCCAACTGCTGGTAAAACTTATATTTTGGAAAAAGTAGATTCTATTGAAGTTATGGCTGGCAGTGTTCTTTTGCGTGAAATATGTCCCTCTTTTGATTTAGAAGATGATTATGGAAAAAATATGGCTCGTGAAGAGTTGGCAAAACGATTGTTGTGCGTAGATTCATTCATTATGGATGGACACTATGCATTTGGTGATAAAGTAGCATTTACTGATATGGATGGACAGCTATACGATGTTATTCTTTATCTTTATATTTCACCAGACGTACTAATAAAGCGGATGAGAGAATCATATAAGAACAAGAAATACTTATCTTACGATATAGAAAAATGGCAAATTAATGAAATTGAAAGGCTACGTGATTACTGTCACAAGAATAATAAGGATTTTTATGTAATAGATAATCCGAAGGATAATTTTTTTACTGATGTGACAGAAGTTGTGAAGTTCATAAATGCTATTGTAAATGGTTTTAGCTGCAAACGGTTTGCTGCAGATTGTGCCGAAAAAATCTTGAACTGCACAGATTCGGAAGAAATAACTCTTTTGGATGGAGACAAGACGATTACAAAAGAAGATAGTTCGCATGCAGTATTTGGATATACTACGCATATATATGATGGTAATTTTTATACAGGATTTCAGTCATGGAGGCAGGCAGAAGAGTTTAAATCATATAGCTTTGATGATTTGAAAGAATTGCCTGTAGGTTTAAATGAAAAAGTGTGTAAAGCCTTAAATAAGGATTCTTTTATACTTACATCAGGTCATGAGCGTGTATGGCGGTTTATAGCGGATTATCTGGGTGTTCCATTTTTCGCTGGAATAGAAATGTCAGCGGAAACAAAATTCTTTATTACAAAGAAGCTTCAAGAGGCAGGAAAGACAGTGATAGCTTATGGAGATGGAATGAACGATTACTATATGCTTAAACAGGCGGATGTTGGTTATCTTATTCCTAAAGAAGACGGAACGATTAGTAGATCATTAAAAGGAAAGGATTTAGGAGGTGTTGATATTGTTCGGACTTAATAAAACTAAAGAGGTGGAAGAATTAATTGCTGTTACGAAATCTGATTCAGGAATATCAGGACCAGAGCTAGCAAAAGCGCACATACGACTTGGAGAGCTATTAGCTGAAAATATTGATATAGAACCAGAAGATACAACTGTCGTTGCTATGCTTAGGGGTGGAATATTTTTTGCGCAGGGAATTTATTTTAAATTGGGATGTAAATTTGAGGTATATGATCCAAAGCAGGGTGAGTTTAAGCGCCCAACTACTAAAAATGTAATTCTAGTCGATTCGGTAATAAATACAGGAAAGACAATAGTTAATCTCATTGATGAGGACGTAAAAGTTGCAAGTTGTGTAATTAATGATAAGGCTGTACCTCTTTTTGAAGATAAGCTATATACAGTCAGGGTTTCGACTAATTCGTTTGTTGGTAGTGCTGTAAAGACTCAAAAAGGCAACAAGGGACCAGATACGACAATGCGATTGTTTAATCAACTATAATTGTATGTTTTCAATTGTTAAAGGAGGTATTCATTATGGCATGGAAATTAGAAATTCATTTTAGCGATGGTTCATCGGAACTTGTTGATGAAGATTTTGAAACAGAACAGGATGCTCAGGATGAGCATGATTCATGGCTCGAAAATTGGAATGCAGGAAGAGAAACATTAATGCTTGCTGGTGAAGATTATATCGATGCTGATATCGAGGACTGCGATATTTGGGAAGAATAAGAGACAGTATTATAGTGTTTTAACCTACAGAATACCCGCATTGTAGAGTACACCTGCTTTGCGGGTATTTTTTATTCTTGACGTATACGGAGACTGTATGACAGCTGAGTGGGAGAAGAAACTTCTGGAAGTGGAAAAACAGGATATTGCATCGGAAGACTTTATGGCAGAAATCAAGGATATGATTGTGGATTTAATTGAGACTTATGAGCCTGTAAAGGGTGCAGATAAACTCTTTCCACATCGTCAGTACAAACAGTATAAAAAGTATCTGAAGAAAGGAGCGTCCAGATGGCAAAGATGAAAAAAATCAGAAAATGGGATGAAGTCACAGGAAATGCAGTAGAGGAACAGATTCCTGAGTTCATTAATCCGATAGAGGATGTCGGAGCTGGTCTATCCATTAGTAGAAATCATATGCGTGGTATCGAGGATATGGTTGAACAGAATGATAATTCATTTGACGGGATTATCAATAATGTGCCTGCAGCTCCTGTGCCGGATTTTGCAGAAATCAATGAAAAGGCAGATCAGGAGGATATTATGGCAGATACCAAAGCTTCTGTGATGGAGAAGATAAAAGAGCAACAGGAAAAAGTGAAGCTGGCTCCAATACCGGAACCTGAGAAGAAGACTCCTGCGATTTGTCCCTGCAGGGAGATGTAATCATGAATAACAGAACGGAGCAGTTTCATTTCTTTGCTACTCCTGAGGAAGCCAAAATGATTCGTGACAGGGAAAAAGAAATCGGCATCTTAAATGAGAGTGCTTATCTTCGCAAAATGGCGATTGATGGTTATCTCATCCAGATGGATTTAAGTGATGTCAAAGAGGCCGTAAGGCTTCTTGGTATCACATCTTCCAACATGAATCAGTATGCAAAGAAAGCAAATGAAATCGGAAGTATATACAAAGAAGATATCGATGATATCAGATTTCATCAGGAAGAACTTTGGAAAGTGATGAAAGAAATACTAAAGCGCCTGTCTACGATTTAGGGAAGGAGGTGAATGCGCATGGCGGCTACAAGACTTATCACGATGCATCAGAATAAAGGTAAAAGCGTAGCGAAGTCTCTTAGCGACAGAACAGATTATGCCAAGAAAGGTGAAAAGACGGAACACGGTCAATATATCAGTTCCTACGCTTGCCAGGCTGAGAGTGTTGATGAAGAATTCATGCTCTCAAAAAGAGAATATGAGCGTCTGACAGGAAGAAACCCAAAAGGCAATATCATCGCTTATCAGATCAGGCAATCCTTTAAGCCGGGAGAAATCACACCGGAGGAAGCGAATCAGGTAGGCTATGAAACCGCCATGCGATTTACCAAAGGCAATCATGCTTTTATTGTAGCGACTCATACTGATAAGGCGCATATTCATAATCACATCATCTTTAATTCTACGAGTCTTGATTGTACCCATAAGTTCCGAGATTTCTTTTTTGTTGGACTTGCTCTGCAGAGATTATCAGATATCATCTGCCTGGAACATGGACTATCTGTCATAGAAAAGAAGAAGCCAAGTGAGCGTGTTAAGCGAACGACTTATCCTGAGAAGAAATCCTTTCGGGATGATATCAGAGAGGCGATTGATCAGATTCTTAAGGAAGGCAGCGCAAAAGATATTGATGAGCTGCTTTATAAACTGGAAGATGCCGGATACGAGATTAAGCGTGGAAAGTATGTTTCACTAAGGGGAAAAGAACAGAAACGCTTCATCCGGCTTCGTTCTCTAGGTAATGGTTATACAGAAGATGACCTTATGAAGATTCTTACCGGTGAGATGGAGCATGCTTTCTACGATAATGAAAAAGCCGAAAAGCAGCCAAAGACTTACCAGCGAAAAAAGGAAGATCATGAGTTTGACCTTCTTATCGATATTCAAAAGAAGCTGGCTCAGGGCAAAGGAAAATATTATGTCCGCTTTGCCAAGAACTTTAATACCAAACAGGTAGCCAAGGCAGTTTTATATCTGAAGCAGCATGACATCCGAAGCTACGATGATCTGGAGAAAAATGTGAAAACAGCAACAGAGCGATTTACGAAAATTTCAGCTTCCATCAAAGAAAAAGAGAAGCGACTTGCTGAGATTCAGGTCTTGAAGAAACATATCTTTGATTACTTTAAGACAAAAGACGTATATGCGGAATATCGTAAATGCGGATATAGCAAGAAGTTCCTGGAAGAGCACAGACAGGAAATCCTGCTTCATAAGGCTGCCAAGAATGCCTTTGATGAGCTTCATCTGAAGAAGCTTCCAAAGGTAAAAGATCTCAGTGATGAGTATGCTGAAATCCTTGCAGAAAAGAAAAAGCTGTACGGTGAATATCGTCAGGTTAAGAAAGATATGCAGGAGATCCAAAGAGCAAAATACGATATCGGCCAGTTCCTTAAAAGCGATGAAGAGCAGAAGAAGGAACATATCAGAAAACACAATATCACTCGATAATTCTTTTTGGGGAATCTGTAGGTTTAAGACTTATGGGTTACCCTCTTTTTTCATTTCTGAAGAAAATTCCAACGGAAGAAAATAGCAATTCGTAAGAATTGCGTAGCCAAGCGATTAGCTTGTTCAAGGGGATTGGGGATGTGCCACCAACGAGCGGATAGTAGCTTTTTGTACAAAAAAGCACTGCTCGCCACTTTGCGAAGATGCGCCCTAACACCATCGAAGATGGTGCCGCGCGAAGCGGGATGAAGACCATGACAAGATAATTACAAATAATGTTACAAAAATAAAACTAATTGAACATTAATTCGAAATAGACTTTCGAAAAGTCGAAAATTGTATTTGAAAATATAAGCTTAAGAGCGTATAATGTACACTAGGACTATTTATGAGGACTTTCGGGTCCTTCACCAAGATGGGTAATCCCCATAAGAGAGGAATTATATGGCTGTATCTTATAACGGATTATGGAAATTATTGATCGACAAGAATATGAAAAAGATGGATCTTGTTGAGAACGAAAACATCGGAATTAGCAGCAGCACACTTGCAAAGATGAGCAGGGGTGAGACTGTGTCCATGAGCGTCTTGGAAAAGATATGCATGGAGTTGGATTGCGATTTCGGAGACATAATTAGCATCGATAGAAATATGAATACAGAGAGGTAAATAAATGGCAGCAATTAATGATTTGATAGCACAAATCACAGATGAAAGCTTAAGAAGACGACTTGAGCAGGAAATTAATAAATTATCAAAGCAGAAAAAGTTTGGTTTGGTTTTTGAAAGTCATTTGCCGGAAGTGACACCGCTCTATGACATGCAAATTAAACGAGGTTGCAAAGTTATGCTCAGAGATAGAAGTGAAGATAAGAATATCTATACTGTTTTATCGATTGAGGATAGTGTAGCTGTATGCGTAACAAAGACAAAAGAAGAAAAGAAAGAAATTTCTGTTAACGATTTAGTTCGAGTGGCAGAATTTGGTGAGCCTATTTATCCGTATTTAAAGTTCGTTGATAAAGTATGTAATTCTACGGAAGATGATATTTGGCATACTTTGATTGAGGCAGATAATTATCATGCTTTGCAATTATTAGAATATCTGTATCTAGGAAAGGTTGATTGTATTTATATCGATCCGCCATACAATACAGGAGCAAGAGATTGGAAATATAATAATGATTATGTGGACGGTAATGATTCATATAGGCATAGCAAGTGGTTATCTATGATTCAAAAAAGATTAAGCATTGCAAAGAAATTACTTAATCCAAGAGATTCTGTTCTTATTGTTACGATAGACGAGAAGGAGTATTTGCACTTGGGATGTCTACTTGAAGAAATGTTTCCAGAAGCTAATATGCAGATGATAACATCAGTAATAAACCCTAAAGGTGTAAGACGAGACAACGAATTTTCAAGATGTGAAGAATATATATATGTTCTTTTGTTTGGAGAAGCAAAGGTTTCGGCTATTGGAAATTCCATGTTACGTATTATGGAAGTTCCTAAAGAAGATCAAAATCAATCTGTGGATAATATAAGATGGAAGGCGTCTATGCGTAGTGCGAGTAGTAATGGGCGTCGAAAAGATAGGCCGAATTTGTTTTATCCAATAATTGTTTCTTCAGATAATGGAAAATATATACGTGTAGGGGATTCTTTGCCTGAAGAAATGAATAGAGAGGAGTATCCTTTGAATGAAGGAGAAACAGCGATATGGCCAATTGGAGCAAAGGGTGAAGAATTAACGTGGTCATTACAACCAGATTCTTTTAGAACAAATATAAGTAAAGGATATATTAAATTTGGACCTTGGAATGGAAAAACAAGAGTCCCATATCATTTAACAACTGGTCAAATATCAGATGTAGAATCGGGAGTGCTTCATGTTATTGGAAAAACTGACGAGGGAGCATTGATAATTAGAAAAGATGAAGAAACGTCTGCAAGTTCGATTCGACCATTTACAGTGTGGAATCAGAAATCACATTCCGCAAGTGAACAAGGAAGTGGCATTAATAGTATTTTACTTCCAGATAGAGTGTTTCCATTCCCAAAATCATTATATGCAATAGAAGATACTCTTCGTTTTTTTGTTGGAAATAAACCAAATGCATTAATAGTTGATTTTTTTGCCGGTTCAGGAACTACTGGACACGCAGTGATGAGACTTAATCGTCAAGACGGTGGACATCGCAGATGTGTCCTTGTAACAAACAACGAAGTTTCTGAAGAAGATGTAAGACAACTTACTGCAAAGGGATATAAGCCGGGAGATGCTGAATGGGAAAAATTAGGTATTTGTAGATACATTACAATTCCTAGATTAACTGCGGCGATTACTGGTGTTGATTCGACGGGGGAAAAAATAGATAGTGCTAAACAATATGGAATTAAGCGTCAGGAATTTATTCCGGATGATGATAATGCTATTATATCAAAAAAAACCGGAAAAACAATAAGAAGCATCCCATATAAAAAGGTGACTATTCAAGACCCATCCGTACCTGATGCATTTCCAATGCAGGACGGTTTTAAGGCAAATTTTGCTTTTTTTAAGCTTGGTTTTTTGGATAAAACAGCAGTTGCATTAGGCATGCAGTTTAAAGAACTTTTACCTGTTTTATGGATGAAGGCAGGAGCATATGGCTGTTGTCCGGAAATTGCAGAAGATGAAGATGCCAAAATGCTTGTTTTGCCACAGAACAAATTTGCAGTTTTGATTGATGAGAATAGTTTTGCAGAGTTTGAAACGCTTGTTAAAAAGCATTCTGAGATACAGACTGTATATATAGTAACAGATTATGAAGTGAACTATAGATCCATGGTTAGAAGTTTGAACGTAAATGAGACATTTCAGCTATACCGTGACTATTTAGATAATTTTCGAATTAACCATGGGAGGAATTAAACGTGATAAATGAATTATTTCCATTTCAAAAGCAGGCTGTAAATGATCTTAGGTCACATGTAGCTGTTGCTTTAAATAATTATAGACAATTAAAAGTGCCACAGGTTGTATCACTTCAGGCACCAACTGGTTCAGGAAAAACTATTATCATGGCTTCATTAATTGAGGATATTTTCTTTGGTAATGAGAACTATGAAGAACAACCGGATGCTATTTTTGTTTGGTTATCAGACTCGCCTCAGCTTAATGAGCAGTCAAAGCAGAAAATAGAATATAAGGCTGATAAAATTCGTATGGATCAGTGTGTTGTTATTTCTGATGATTCATTTGATCAGGAATATTTGGATGATGGTCACATCTACTTCTTGAACACGCAAAAACTAGGTAAAGGTGGAAATCTGAGCTACCATTCAGACTCGCGTCAATATACGATTTGGGAGACGATTGAGAATACTGCTAGAGAAAAAACGGATCGTTTATATTTTATTATTGATGAAGCGCATCGAGGAATGCAAGGAAGAGCTGCAGGTACTGCGACAACAATAATGCAACGATTTATTAAAGGTAGTGAGGCACATAAGCTTTCGCCAGTTCCAGTTGTAATAGGAATGAGTGCGACTGCAGAGAGATTTAATGCACTTGTTGGTAATGATACCACGTCAACACTGTATAAAATTGTTATTTCTGCTGCTCAAGTTAGAGCATCGGGATTATTAAAGGATCGCATTGTTATTACTTATCCAGATGATCCTACAAAGCATAATGATATGGTCCTACTTCAAGCTGCAACAGATGAGTGGAAGAATAAGTGTGAACATTGGTATCAGTATACCTATGAACAGCACTATGCAAATGTAAATCCTGTGTTTGTGATACAAGTTCTTGCAGGTTCCGGAAGTAAAATATCAGATACCAATCTGGATGATATAATAGCAAAAGTTGAGGAAAGAATCGGAGAGACATTCAAAGAAAATGAAGTAGTTCATACTTTTGGTTCTACTGGAACTATAACTGTAAATGGATTGAATGTTCCGCATGTTGAACCGGTTGACATTGCAGATGATAGAAGAATTAAAGTAGTGCTGTTTAAAGAAAACTTGTCTACAGGATGGGATTGTCCGAGAGCAGAGACGATGATGTCATTTAGAAAAGCTCAAGATGCTACATACATTGCACAGCTCCTTGGAAGAATGATAAGAACTCCGTTGCAGTGCCATGTAATGGTAGATGAATCATTAAATGATGTTCGTTTATATCTTCCATATTTTAACAAGGAGACGGTAAATGAAGTTATAAATGAATTGCAAAGTGCAGAAGGTGGGGAAATTCCAACAGTAATTGATGGTGAATCATTGGAGGAGCAAGTAGTAGTTCCATGGACTGTTCATACAAGGAATAAGAGACAGGAAAAACAAGTGCCTGGACAGATGAATATGTTTGATTTTCAAGATTCAAACATGCTATCAAACTCACAGACCGTCATTCCTGCTAACAATGAATTGCTTCAGACATCAAACTCTTTTGATAATGCTACAAATGAGACGAATGCTGCAAATGGAGAATCTTTCATCGATGGAAATGACAATACAGGTGCTACTAGAGATGTCCATCCGCAAGAGCATCCGCTTCCAATAGT
>ULQS01059876.1_pt1 | contig 12989 bp, 9 predicted proteins | sample 1954751 | NCBI WGS metagenome assembly ULQS01 (sample SAMEA4835662, study PRJEB28245) | human gut metagenome | biome: gut microbiome; material: fecal sample | place: Denmark | collected 2008 | reverse complement strand
CAGCCATACTTATTGCGGTGGTGATGATCGCGCTGCCGCGCCAGAGCGACAACTATGCCGTGATAGACGGAAAGGTGTACACCAACAAGAAGGTGGTTGAGGAGGAAGCCCTGAAGGCTCTCGAAATGGTATCATCTGACGAGGAAGACAACTTTGGCGCGCTCGAACTGATGCGCCAATGACACTCTCTTACTGCTGAACGCCTCATGCAGGCACATGAAAGACGATAATATAAACAACAATGTAAAAAACATTAACCCGAGATATGAAACAGCAATATTATAACCCGCAACTGCCGGCAACGCATGCTGACGCCATAGATGTTGTATGCGCGATAATGATAACGGCCATGACACGCCTTGCCGCGGCATGCAGACTGCCGGTCAACACATACTTCGGCAACAGCGAGGCCACACGACGCAACGCCAAAGGCACAAGCCGCGCACGGAGCGGCACTATGTGGCACGGGCTATGCCGCATCTTGCTCATAGCCGCACTGGCCCTTACAGCCGCAACGCCTGCCATGGCACAGGAGGGGCTTAACGTCAACAAGGTGTTTCAGCGGTTCGGACATGCCAAGGGCTGCAAGATGGTGGAGATGCACAACGCCAAGCTGAAGGGATATGAGCTGAAGGTGTACAAGAGCCTTACCTACAAGAACATCGGAGCAAGCATAGAGCCTTATCTGAAGGCCGACAGAAAGAACGCCAAGAAGATACGCGAGGTGGTCGAGAACGGCCAGATAGTGAGCGGATACTACATAATGCCGCCAAAGAGCAAGGGCATCAACCGCTACATACTGTTCAGCAAGGTGAAGCCCAACCGGGGAACGGTGATATACATTGAGGGCGAACTCTCGCCCGACGACATAATGAAACTGTGTTACGCATAATCAAAGAAACAAACAATAAATATGACAAATATGAAAAAGACACTACTTCTGGCGGCGCTGCTGCCCCTGACGGGCATGGCCGCCGAAACCGGCGACACTACATTCGTGGTGAACAACAAGAAGATTGTTGTAAACGACTCAGCAGGAAGCACAAAAATATCTGTCTACGGCAGCGACGGCAAGAAGTTTAACCGCACATACGAGACTAACTTTGTTGACGGACAGGAGATTGAGCGCGTATATGTAACGTCGCCCTTCATTCCGCAAAGCCTCAACCGCAAGAAGAGCAAGCCCAGAAGCCACTATCCGCTGTTCTTCATGGGCTTCAGCCAGCTTGCCGGAAGCGTGATGGGCACGGGAGGCAACGCCGGCATGCACACACGCGACTCAAAGTCGTGGGAATATGGCTTCACGCTGACAAGTCTGGCCTTCAGAATAACCAATCCGCTGGCGCTTACATCGGCGTTTCAGATAGGTCAGGTGCATCATCACTTTCAGGACAACTACGTGCTGTCTACAACCAACGGCATAACCTCCATGAGGCAGATAGAGGGCGAGACGCTCAAGAAGAGCTACATAAGCTACACCTTCATCCGCATTCCGGTTATGTTAGAGTGGCAGAAGCGCACCGGCGGCGCTGATATGTTCGCGGCAATAGGTCCGTCTGTCGAACTGCGCTGGAACGACCACTCGCGCTACTTCATCGGAAAGAACAAGACCACCGAGACGGGCGACATAAACATGAATCCCGTAGGCCTCAACCTCGACATACGCGCCGGCTACGGCTGTCTGATGATCTACGCGCGCACGGCTCTCACGCCGCTGCTCAAGACAAGCGTTGCACCCAAATGCTATCCCGTGTCGTTCGGACTGGGCATACGTATATAACACAAACAATAACCCTAAAACACATTAATGATGAAACTGCTATTCTTATTTACGGCACTCATACTTTCTGCCACAGCATACGCCGAGGAGGCCAACGACACTACGTTCAACGTGAAAGACAAGAAAATAGTTGTAGACGTGCAGGACAACAAAACAATAGTGAAAGTTTACGACAACAACGGTTTTCAGCTTCTGAAAACACGTGAAATGGAGTACGTTAACGGTCAGGAAGTGGAGCAGGTTTATGTAGGTTCACCGCTAATTCCTACTGAAAACCTGCAGAACCTGAAATTCCGCTCATATCTGCCGACTATATGGTATGGTTACAACTATATGGGCAACAAAATAGGTTCTACTAAAAATGAGGGCATATACAGCCGCAGAAGCAAATCGTTCGAAATAGGAATAACGCCATGGTCGTTTGCCTTGCCATTCGACAAGAGCAATACATTAGGACTGGTTGGAGGCGTTCAGCTTACATGGGTACACATGTGTTTCGACAAGAACTATGCAGCAGGCATGCAGGGCGACAGGCTCGACTTCACCAAACTTGACATGAAGGCATCACAGGCAACAACATGAATTACGGAACACTGCGCATACCTTTGATGCTCTCTTTACAACATGACTATCGCTCATATTGCATGAATCTCGGAATATCCGCAGAGGTGCGCACTAATGGCGCTTACCGCTTCTCTCCTGCAGCAGGCAGTGCCGCACCGAATGTCCCTGACGCCATAAGACTTAACCGCTTCGGACTTAACCTTGAATATTCTTTTTGTTTCATGGGGATATATATGGGAGCGTCAATGTCCTTAACTCCATTGTATAAGACAATAACAAACAATAAGGCTTATTATACTTCCATTCATATGGGCATTAATCTGCCGGAAACGATACGTTATTTTAAAAGCGACAAGAAGAAATGACAAACATCAGATATGACGTAACAATATAAAGACATTAAAGGGTTTTTCCGAAATACTACGAATCTAATTAAATAGGCTTATTACTGTACAATGCTTCATGTTCCGGCAGACATTAAAAAATCTGCCGGAATTTTATTTTGTCGCTATATATTCATCCTGACTATCGGCACTTAACACCAATCATTAAGCATACGGCAACGCAAAAACAAATAACATACAATGGCGCATAAAGTCGACCGGCAATAGCGATAACACGGGCTATAGCCAACTAAAAACAGGTGTTGGCCTGCATGAAGTCAACCCAAAGCAGGAATATAAAGCATAATTATTTTTCTTTAAAACTCATCACTCGTCACATCAGCACATAACCTTCTGATTTACAAAGGATTAGAGTGTGACGAGTTGAGATTCCAACTCGTCACGCAAGCCCTGCTGTCTCCGGCCGTGACGAGCTCCGGAATCAACTCGTCACACCATAACAATCTGACAAACAGCACATTAAGACATGATGTGACGAGTGACAAGTTTTTAACAAAAACTTTTTTGCTTATGCTCTCTGCCGCCATGTTACATGGCGCAAAAAGTAGCCTTTCATACTGCGAAACATGCCTTTTCATAATGCAAAAGGGCACCTTTGAGCATGTAAAAAGCTACCTTTTGCAATGCAGTTGATGGCGTTTTGCGTAAAGAGGAATCTGTATTTACGGAAATTATGCAATAAAAAATCCCCTCAACTCACAACAACCGAAGAGCCAAGGGGATATTATCTCAAACTATGTTTATCAGTATAACAGAATAAGTCCGGCAAAGCCGCTGTAGCATATCATGCGTATCGGATTGATCTTGAAATGCCACGTGCCCACCATGGTTGCCACAAAGAGGAAACAGCTAATCCAGAACTGCCAGGGATTGACAGACGGGGCACTGAAGTTCTCGGGAGTCATAAGCAGCAGAGTGGCAGCGCCGAGCAGTCCGACAACGGCAGGACGAAGGCCTGAGAAAACGCTCTGAACCGTGGGCGTGTTCATATATTTCATGAACAGGCGCGATATCAGAATCATTAGTATTAGCGACGGCAGCACCAGCGCAAAGGTGGCTGTTACGCTGCCCAGGATAGACATCCAGTAGCCGTAGCCGGCATTGTGGACGGCAGTATAGCCGCAGTAGGTGGCCGAGTTGATGCCGATAGGGCCCGGCGTCATCTGACTTATGGCCACGATGTCGGTAAACTCGCCCGTGGTGAGCCATCCGTGATTGTGCACCACCTCGCCCTGAATGAGCGAGAGCATGCCGTAGCCGCCGCCGAAGCCGAACAGACCTATCTGAAAGAACGTTATGAACAAATACAGGTAAATCATAAGAATATGCTCTTTATTTGGTTCGTCATTTTTTTAGATTAATGTCACTCCGTAGGCTTTATATACTTGCCGTAGACATAGCCGCCGATGCCGGCAATGAGGATAACAAGTATGGGCGAGACGCCGAGCAGCCATATAGCCAGCGCACCGGCAATGGGTATCCAGCAGTTAGTAAGAGTGATCTTGGCACTCTGTCCCAGCTTGAACGTAGGCACGGCTATGAGAGCCACAACAGCCGGACGTATGCCGCGGAAGATGGCCGCAACCACCTTGTTGTCCTCAAACTGATGGAAGAACATGGCTATGGCCAGAATGATAAGAAACGAGGGCAAGGCTGTGCCCAGACTGGTACACACGGCGCCCTTCACCTTCTTCATCTTGTAGCCTATAAACACGCTCACGTTGATGGCGAGCACGCCCGGACAGCTCTGGGCTATGGCTATGATGTCGAGAAAGTCTTCCTTGCTCACCCACTTCTTCTTGTCGACCACCTCCGACTCTATTATAGGAATCATGGCGTAGCCGCCGCCCAGGGTGAACAGGCCTATCTTGAAAAAAGTCTTGAAGCTCTCTAAATAAAAGTTGCTCATCCTTGTTTTAGTTGTTTAAAAACGAAAAGTAAAAAGACACGCGCTCCGCCTTGTCCGGCCTTTGCCGCACCGCCTTACAGTAAAGGCGCCACGGGCTGTGCTGACGGCCGTCATGACAGGGCTCTTGTCTTTTTACTTTTCAGCTTGCTTGTTTATTATTTGTTCTCTTCAATCCACTTGCGCGCATTGACAAAGGCCTCAATCCACGGCGTAACGTCGTCGTTGCGGCGGTCGGCCGGATACCATGCGTTCTGCCACGGGAAGATGGCGCGCTCAAGGTGAGGCATCATTGCCAGATGGCGTCCGTCGGCTGAGCAGATACCGGCAACGGCATAGTCAGAGCCGTTGGGGTTGCCCGGATATTCGGCATAGTTGTATTTTGCAACAACATTATATTTGTCTTCGCCTTCGGGCAGATAGAACTTGCCTTCTCCGTGAGCCACCCATATGCCCAGCTTGTTGCCGCTCAGCGAGCCGAACATTACGCTGTTGTTATGCTGGATGTCAAGGCTTAGGAAGCTGCTCTCAAACTTGTGTGAGTTATTGTGCAGCATCTTGGCCTTCTTCTCGTGCTCAGGATTGATGAGGTTGAGCTCAACCATCAGCTGGCAGCCGTTGCAGATGCCGAGCGACAGGGTGTCCTTGCGGGCATAAAACTTGTCGAGAGCCTCCTTAGCCTTCGGATTGAAGAGGAATGCTCCTGCCCATCCCTTGGCAGAGCCTAATACGTCAGAGTTAGAGAAACCGCCGCAGAACACAATCATGTTGATGTCCTCGAGAGTCTCGCGGCCGCTGATAAGGTCGGTCATCATCACGTCCTTAACGTCGAAGCCTGCAAGATAGAGCGAGTAAGCCATCTCGCGCTCGCCGTTGGTTCCCTTCTCACGTATGATGGCAGCCTTGATGCCTGTGCGCTCGCGGCGGTCGGCCGAAATGCCATACTGCTCGAGCTTGCCTGTGAACGAGTCGTTGAACTTCATCTCCAGCGGCTGTTTCTTATAGTTATCATGACGGGCGTCGGCACATCCGTTCATGCTCTGGTCGCGGTCGAGCAGATATGAAGTCTTGTACCATACGTCACGCAGAGCGTCGATGTCAAATTCGTGGTTGAACGCACCCTTGGCAACCTTCAGCGTGCGTGTGCCTACAGCCGGCTTGCCTATCATGGCGTAGCTTATGCTGTTGTTGTCCATTATGGTCTTGAACTCTTCAGCATCCTTGTCGGCAATCTGAACGATAACGCCGGGGTTCTCAGCCATAAGAATCTTAACCATGTCGTCACCGCCAATCTCTTTCAGGTCGATGTCCATGCCGCCCTTTGTGTTGGCGAAGCACATCTCGAGAAGAGTGGTTATCATACCGCCGGCGCTGATGTCATGGCCTGCCATTACGAGGTCTTTCTTGATAAGCTCCTGAACGGTGTTGAACGCGTCGCGGAAGTATTCGGGATTCTTCACAGTAGGAACGTCGTCGCCTACCTTGCCGAGGCTCTGTGCAAAAGCACTTCCGCCCAGGCGCTGCTCATCGAACGAGAAGTCGATGTGATAGATGCTTGAGTTTGCATCGTTGACAACAACAGGAGAAACTACCTTGCGTATGTCTGAAACCTCACCGCCGCTGCTGACGATAACTGTTCCCGGGCTGATAATCTTTGTTCCGTCAGGATACTGCTGACTCATTGAGAGAGAGTCTTTACCTGTAGGAACGTTCACCTTGATGTCGCAGCAGAAGTCTGACAGAGCCTTGACTGCGCTGTAAAGACGTGCATCCTCGCCTTCCTGTGAGCGGCAGGGCCACATCCAGTTGGCAGAGAGGCTTACGCTGTCGAGACCGTCCTCGAGCGGAGCCCATACTATGTTGGTGAGCGACTCGGCCACTGACAGCACGCTGCCTGCCTCGGGCGAAGCCAGACCTGCCTGAGGAGCGTGTCCGAGGGCTGTGGCTATACCCTTGCGTCCGCGATAGTCGAGAGCTACGACGCCGCAGTCGGACAGAGGCAACTGTATTTCGCCCTGACACTGCTGGCGCGCAATCTTACCTGTAACGCTGCGGTCAACCTTATTTGTGAGCCAGTCTTTGCAGGCAACGGCCTCAAGCTGCAGCACGCGGCTGAGATACTCGTCGAGCTTGTCCTGGCTGTAAGTTACGTCTTCATAGTGGCGCTCTACGGTCTTGTCCACCATATATGTCTTTGGTGAATGACCGAACATCTGAGCAACGTCGAGGTCGAAAGGCTTAACGCCGTCGCCCTGAACGAACGAGAAGTGAGCGTCGCCTGTGGTCTCGCCTACCACATACAACGGAGCACGCTCGCGCTCAGCTATCTTGCGCACGTGTTCAATATGTTTTTCGTCAATGAGCAGACCCATGCGCTCCTGACTTTCGTTTGCTATAATCTCCTTGCTCGACAAGGTCTTGTCACCGATAGGCAGCTTGGTCATGTCTATCTGACCGCCGCACTCCTCAACAAGCTCTGACAGACAGTTGACGTGTCCTGCCGAACCGTGGTCGTGAATGCTGACAACCGGATTTACATCTTCCTCGCACAATGCACGTACAAGGTTGTAAGCACGTTTCTGCATCTCGGGGTTGGCACGCTGAATGGCGTTAAGCTCAATGCCGTTGCTGTAGCGGCCGGTGTCTACAGAAGAAACACTTCCGCCGCCGAGACCGATGCGATAGTTGTCGCCACCTACAACGACAACCTTGTTGCCCTTCTGCGGCTCCTTCTTCAGGCAGTCGCGCTTTGTGCCGTAGCCAACGCCGCCGGCAAGCATGATAACCTTATCGTAAGCATATTTCTCGTCGCCTTCCTTATGCTCGAATGTAAGCACAGAACCAGTGATCAGCGGCTGACCGAACTTATTGCCGAAGTCTGACGCACCGTTAGAAGCCTTGATAAGAATCTGCTCAGGTGTCTGATACAGCCATTTGCGCACGGGCAGGATGTCCTCCCAGTCGCGTCCGCCGTCGATACGCGGATAAGAAGTCATGTAAACGGCTGTTCCGGCGATAGGCCATGAACCTACACCACCACCCATACGGTCGCGAATCTCACCACCCGTACCGGTAGCGGCACCGTTAAACGGCTCTACGGTTGTAGGGAAGTTGTGTGTCTCGGCCTTCAGAGAGATAACGCTCTCGATGTCCTTAACACGGAAATAGTCAGATGTAGACTGGTCTTCCGGGGCAAACTGCTCGATAACAGGACCCTGTGAGAAAGCCACATTGTCTTTATATGCACTCAGAATTTTGTGCGGATTCTCTCTTGTCGTCTTCTTGATCATGTTGAAGAGCGACGACTCCATCTCCTTGCCGTCGATGATGAACACACCGCCGAAAATCTTATGGCGGCAGTGCTCTGAGTTGATCTGTGCGAAACCGAAAATCTCAGAGTCGGTCAGCGGGCGGCCGAGCTCTTTCTCAATCTTGTGCAGATACTCAATTTCTTCAGGCGACAGCGCCAGACCTTCCTGCTCGTTGTATTCCTCAAGGTTGTCAACGTGCTTGATAGGCTCCGGCTTGTGGTCAACAGTGAAGATGCTCTGGTCGAGTCCGTCGTACATGCGCTGCAGCATTGGGTCGTGGTCGGCATCCTTGCTGCTTACGGGGAAGTATTCCTCTATACGCGAAATGCCGTTCAGATTCATGTTTTGTGTAATCTCAACGGCATTTGTGCTCCAGGGGGTAATCATTTCGCGGCGCGGGCCTACGAAATATCCGCTGAGGCAGTTGTCTTCTACGAGTGTGGCATCGCCATAAAGCCAGCACAGTTCCTTTATTTCCTCGTTATTGAGCTGATGGTCAGCTTCGGTAGCAATAACGCTTTGTGATGGAGTTCTGAAAAAAAGAATCATATTTACGGTATATAATTGTTTGTTCTTGAAAGATATTCAGCTGCTCTCCTTGGCCGTCCGGCATAAAATATTTCGAGATGCAACTTTTCTTGTGCAAAGACAATGCAAATCGAGAGCAGAATCGCCAAGCTTGCTTGAGCGGTATGCCGAGATGCAGCTTTTCTTGTGCAAAGATAATGCAAATCGAGAGCAGAATCGCCAAGCTTGCTTGAGCGGTATGCCGAGATGCAGCTTTTCTTGTGCAAAGATAATGCAAATCGAGAGCAGAATCGTCAAGCTCGCTTGAACGTTATGCCGAGATGCAGCTTTTCTTGTGCAAAGATAATGCAAATCGAGAGCAGAATCGCCAAGCTTGCTTGAACGTTATGCCGAGATGCAGCTTTTCTTGTGCAAAGATAATGCAAATCGGGGGCAAGACAAAATAAATTCATTGATTTTTAATGGTTTTGGCTGTTTAATCATAACGTCGGCATGCCTTTCATACTATTGTTGCCGGCAACTGCTTTGCACGCATCGGCTGGGCGCCGGCTCAATGCAAGCTTCTTTCAGACGCAAAGCAACGCCCGGCGATAAGTTATAAAGTGTTAACAATTTATTGAAATTGCAATGCGAACGGTTTAAATTCATATATTTGCAGACAAATATGAACGACCGTTCGGTTTTGTTTGCCGTATATGGTCAACACGGTAAAAACACTTTAGAGAAAGACAAAGAATATTTATTGTTTAATTAAAAAAATTGAGTTATTATGAAAAACTTACAGAGAGTGCTTATGCTGGCCCTCGCAGCCATAATGATTACGGCGTGCAGCAAGTCGGGGCTGAAAGATCTGACAGGGGTGAAAATGGACACGGAGAGCGCTGTTGAGAAAGCCAAGTCGATAGCAGCCGACAACATCAAGCCCGACCAGTGGAAGATAATCAGCGTGTCGTGGACCGAAGGCATGGGGCGCGACGAACTTTCTAACAACGTTTCTATTTTTACCTATGAGATGGTTGACAAAGACGGACGCGTGTGGAACCAGTCGTTCATGTCTGACCTAGGCTGGAAGGCAACAGAGCTTACTGACGCCGGATGGGAGAAATGGCACAAAAATCTCAACGCCAAAGACGTGCCTGCCATAGACATGGCCAACCTTAACCCTGCCGAAGTGATGAAGGACATTGAGGCTGCAAAGGCACTGATACCGGCCGAATTTGAGTTTAAGTCGATGGACAGCTACACGATGAACACATACGACGACCCGAAAGTTTCAATAAAACTCAACGTCATCGAGAAAGGTAAGGAGACCGTAAGCAATGCGGGACAGACCTCAACGGTGTTCTATGAACTCGACTTCAGAAAGAACGCCAAAGGAAAGATGGAGCTTGTAAAACCATAACAACACATACAGCCTTGCGGGAACTTGACAAAGAAGATGCCGCAAGGCTGTATTTTTTCCGGCAGACCGCAATATAAAAAAAATCTTGCCTCACAAAAACAAAGCCCATAAATTGTTCCGGCACAATAAAGACATCTGCTGCAGGCACAGCTTCTGATTACATGTTTGCCTTTTGCAAATCTATCTGCAAACCAATTTATTGCTGCATCTTGTCCGGTTGCACATCGTCCGGATAAACACGAAATATTATCGGTATGGTGTATCTTACGTCAATGCATTTTCCGTTACGCTTACCGGGATTCCAGCGCGGCATGCCTTTCACCACGTCAACGGCTACGCTGTCGAAAGCATCGTTAAGTTTCTTAACGACCTTAACATCGGCTATTCTGCCGTCTTTCCTGACTGTAAACGAAACTACGCAACGGCCTGCCGACCGGGAGTCGACCGTCAGGTTGCGCTCAGCCATAATAGAGTCTACCGACGACTTGACATAATCTGCCATGGCATTAACGCCTCCCTTAAACTGGGGCATCACTTCGTTTATCGCGCCAAACAATTGCCGGTCGTCTATATCGGCAGACAAGCGCGGCTCTGCCTTGCCGCTGTTGTGCATAACCTTGATTGTGTCAACATTTTCCGCAGCCGGATTACGGCTTGACACTTCCGCCGGCTGACAACCTGAGTGGCATGAGCCGCAGCCTTGCCCTGCTCCGCCGCTGCTCTGTGCCGACGCCGTAAGCAGTCCGGCTGAAAGTCCTGCGAGCACCACCGCCCTGCCTGCGGCACGGCGCATGTTGAGCTGACGCCATAGAGCAGCCGCCTCGGCCTCGCATCGCGGACAAGTGCCGCTGCAGTCGCCTTCATAACGGCATTCAGCTGCAACATATTCTATACCGTTCGCCTCGGCTATACGGCGGCGTATGTCTTTCAGTATTCCGCAAATTTCCTTTCCCCGTGTCATGGTATTTCATAATTAAATTTGTCAAAATGTTCAAAGCCCATATCCCTTAACCTGGCTTCTGAACTTGTGCGGTCGGCATCGGTGTTATATCCGGGTATGAGCGGAAGCCGTATCACGCACCGCCCTGCCCTGCCGCCACCGGCTATAAGCGAGAGATTATCAATAACCTGCGCATTGTCGTGCCCCGTGTAGCGGCGGTAGATATCGGCATCAAGGTCTTTCACGTCGATAAACCATGTGTCTACAACATCGGCTATGGCCTCAACATTGGCGGCTGCCACATTGAGCGAAGTCTCAACATTGATTTTCCACTGCGGTCCGCAAAGTTCTCTGAACCTTACGATAAAATCAGGATACAGCAGCGGTTCGCCGCCGCCGAAAGTTATTCCGCCGCCCGTGGCGAGGAAATACAGTTCGTCTGCCTTGACTTCTTCATACAGCGTTTCGGGCATATGCCACAAACACGGACTATCGTCTGCGCGGCACTGCGGATTGAGACAATAGCGACAACCGAGCCGGCAGCCATGAAAGGCGGCAAGCGTGGTAACGCCGTTGCCGTCGGTCGCCATCCTGTGGCGCGACACACCGATAAACGGAACAAACTGCTCTTCGCTCATAACTTCACTTCTTTGTCTTAGTCAAACGCCAGCACACACTTCTTGCCATAAATTCATCCTGCCGTATAAGCGCCCTAACGTATTACATACACCAAGGATGACCGTTATGCAAATATAATGATTTTGAAACAAACACGACCACAAATCTGTCATAAATAATATTTACGCCTGTGCATCAGCATACGGCTGTAAGCAACAAGAAGCTGCACCCAAAGCAAAGGAGCTAAAGGCACGGCAAAAGGAAAACTATTTACATTATCCGTGTACAGAGTTTTCTGTGAAATAGAAAATTGCAGTATAATTTATATTAAGAAAGAATGAATAGACCGCAGAATAATTAACTTTGGTTTACATTTACCACATCCCAATCATCTAAAATCATCGTTTTCGTGGCACAAAACAGCACTTTTCCACCTTAAAACCCACCACTTTCAAGAGACAAACCTATGGTTAACCGACCATAAGTGGCCGAGTTATGTTTTTTAACATTTGTACCTCCATTCACAAAGCACGTATTTCACAATATATCAGCAACTTAACAAAAACATTCATTTTTGAGTATTTTTCGCATGAAAAGCCGGAAATGAGATGAGGACGGCAAGTCTGAGAGCGTCAAAACAAAAAAGTTTTCTGTCGCAACCGTGCCGTCATGATAAAATTTCCGAACATTAATCAGTCGGATTAATGAGATGCATCAGCAAGCAAGACACAATAGCTTTGTTGCTACATACCGAATTGCAGAGAAACAGCAAGACTAATGTTCTGTCGGATATGCCATCCGACAGCAAAAAATATAAGGATCTGCGATCCGAAAAACATACCTATAAATTAGCAATAGTAAGCAAGCGGATTGAAAAATCCTTATACTTAATTCCGGCAGATTGCAAATCAGCCGGCACAATAGCTTTGTTGCTAAATACCCAGCACACGGGAGGATATATTTGTTCTTAACAGATAAACACCTGACAAATAAAAAATTTACCAATAAACAATTTGAGCATATTGAAAAAATCGCTATATTTGCAGAAAACAACAAAAACAGACAAATATGATTGCGTTGCAACATGTATGCAATATTTATCAGACATTGTGCTTGATAATGGGTTCAAGAGTAAAGAGTCTTTTGAAGATGATTATAAGGCCAAATACGGTTCAATAAGCAATGGTGTCGAAGCTGAAAATTTAAAAGACTTTGTCTCTTCAAATTATAAAACATCTGATGTCAACTCGTATGACGAATACAAAGAAGCGATTGAAAACGGCAAACCTGTTATTGCAACTGTAAATGGGAGTGAAGAAGGTGTAAGCCATGAAGTAGTTGTTGTGGGCTTCCCTGCCGAAGAAGATGAAGACAAAGACAATGATGTTACAGAAAAAGACGAAACGGAGAGCGATGACGAAAATGACGACGAACGTCCTATAATAGTCTACGACCCTGCAACAGGAGGCTATCAAGAAGTTCCATTTGGAAGCATCCATGACGGCAGTGGAATGGCCATAGAAGGTCTCAAAGAAA
>ULQS01056198.1_pt1 | contig 13050 bp, 4 predicted proteins | sample 1954751 | NCBI WGS metagenome assembly ULQS01 (sample SAMEA4835662, study PRJEB28245) | human gut metagenome | biome: gut microbiome; material: fecal sample | place: Denmark | collected 2008 | reverse complement strand
GCATGTTCTGTTATTATATTTATTCCTGCTATAACCCCATTATCTAGTTTATTATCTTGTAGATATTTACCCATATTAGCACTCAGGGCTTTATCTGTATCAGTACTAGTAAGATTATCTACAATATCTCTCATATCATCAGCAGCCCAAACTACATTACCATTATCATCTAGTTTAAGAACTTGGTTAGATTTTCCATTTGTAGGAGGTAAAGTGTTCATATCTAAAAATTTCATTTTAGATTTACCTTGAACACCTAGTAAATCTCCATCTTTAGTGTTTAAAATTATAGAAGCTCCAAAAGGCAATTCTTTATTTCTTAGAACTGCCTTAGCTTCTTCTTTTGTATTATATATTACCATCACTTAAATTTTGTTTTAATTAATCCTAACTTCTAGTAAAAGGCCCTATTGCTATATAATGAAAAACTCTACTACTTCCATCTCCATTAATTATTGTAAATCCAGAACTTGTATAGTCAGCAAATCCCCAGTTTTCTTGACCACCAGTAGCAGTATTATCCCAGGATCCAGTCACTGACCAGACAGTATTAGTAAATGAAACTGTAAAATTTACTGTTCTTTTTGAATTTCCTTGAACTGAGAAATATCCCCATTGTATCATTATATCTCCAATTCTTTGATATCCATCTAAACTATGATATTGTGTATTAGAGCCTAATAAATAATATCTATTTTCAGGAGTTCCATAGAAAGGTCTTCCAGTAGATTCCATTGCTAAAAATTTTTCTGATGCAGCTGAATATAAAAACATTCCTACTTCAGAATTATATCCTATTGATCCTCTAGGAGTTGTACTTGTTCCATCAGTATTAGAATCATCAAAGTACATCTCTATAGTCCTGCTAGTACCTGTAGAAACTCCTGTTCTTTGTAGTCTTAATAAAACTTGGTCACTATTTCTTATATATCCTCCTGTAGTTGGTACAAATTTATCTAATATACTATCTGAAGTTAGAAATCCTTGTCCATTTACCCATTCTTGTGTAGTATAACCACTATCATTAGTTAATCTACTAATATTATCATTAGCTTTTACATAAGAACTAGCAGCTGTTCCTCCTAATTGAGTAGCATTTGTTGCTGTTGCTGCATTACCAGTAATAGAAACTCCTAAAGTAGTAGAACATTGAGTAATTGTTCCTGCATTCATGTATACTGGAACTGTAGCAGAACCTACTGTTGCAGAACATGCTGTTGGTTTTCCAGAACTTAAATATATAGGTTTAGCTGATCCTCCTATTGTAGTAGAGCCTAATTTAGATGCTGTAGTAGCTGTAGTAGCATTTCCTGTAATACTAATACCCCAAGTTCCACTAGCACCTGTTCCTGTTTTAGTAGGGAATTGTCCTGATGACCATGTTTGAGTGGCAACTAAGTTAGAACTCATATATACATTTCCAGCATAAATATTTGCCCAAGATTCTGCAGATCCTGCTCTAAAATAAAAAGCATTGGGAGCATAAGTGCATCCAGTTGGAACTCTATAATTTATTGACATATATGCTGAAGCAGAAGATTGAGATGTGTTTCCTATGCATATTTCATTTCCATTTCCTTTAATAGTGGCATAATTACTAGTTAAAGTAAAATTAGTCAATGGAGCAAATTTGCTATTACACCAAGATTGTGTAGCATAACCATTTAATGCAGAACTAGTAATAAATCCACTATCATTAGTCAAATGACTGGTATTTGTTGGTATATTAACTGTTGCTGCAGCACCATTAGGATCAAATGTTTTAGCAGAGAAAGTTCCAGCTTGGAATGTTAAATCATATATAGTTTGATGTGATGTTAGATATGTAGCTCCTTTAGTAACAGTTAATGTATGACCACTAGCTGATATTGCAGTTACAGCATTACCAGAACCACTATTAGATATAGAGATACTTGGTATAGATGGTATTTGATCTGTTGTAGCTATTTGTTTACCAAATAATTTACCTATTCCTACTTTATTTGTAAAAGAAGTTACCTCTAATTCTAAAGCATTTACTCCAGACATTCCCACTCTAAAAATAGTACCAGTATCTAAGAGTGCCATATCAAGTAATCTCTCTGATAATGTTGTGGTATTTATGGTTGCACCAGATCTTCTGGCTAATAATAAAGGAGTTTGACCCTCATCCCCTGGAACTTGAACACTTAATGCTCCAGCTCCTCCATTCCAATTATTTCCTGTTCCTCCAACTACATCAATTACAGCATTATTTTTTCTGCTGTTCATGGTCAGAGCACCTGTTAATGTTCCTCCAGACAAAGGTAAACATCCAGAAACAGTAGAAATATCTGTAATTAAAGCTAATCTGGTACTACCATTAGTTGTACCAACTCTAGCATATCCATCATTATCTATAAATAAATATTTTTTAGAATTATAATTATATATATAAGCACCTAGACTATCCCTGAATCCTATTGCAGCTGAAGCAGTTCCCTTTCTAAGAACTCTCATAAAAGTTTCAGGTACATTAGTGTCATTATTATTAATTACAAGAGGTGTGCTTCCAACTGTATCTATAGTTAAAGTGCCTGATAATGTTCCTCCAGTTAGAGGAAGATAATTACCTATATCAGATGTAGTAGCTAATTTAATCCAATTTCCAAATGATGTCCATTTAGTTCTATAATAAAGTTCTGTCCTATTAGCACCTGCCCATAATTGAATTCCTTCATCATCTCCTTGAACACTAAATAATAATCCACTACTTGTTGGAGTTCCAGCAACACCCTGAGTTTTAGCATAAAATATTTGATTAATAGGTAAACTATTTGGATTATTATTATAAGATGCTGATAATATATTAACATCTTTATTTGTTAATAACCTATGCCACTCTCCATATGTTGTCTCATTATAAGACATATGCCTATAATAAAGACCATTTTTACTAGCAACTGCACCACCTGGAAACCATAATTGATTTGCCCAATGAGCATTTCTTGAATTTACTTGTAATACAGTTCCATAATTAGTAGGTCCACCAGCTTCAGCTGTTCCTGCATTATAGGCATCTAACACTTGCAAATATCCCCCATAAGTTCTATTGGGCACTAAATCATTTGTCCAAGTGTTATTACTGAACATTATTCTGTTAGTATATAAGTTGTTTATATATGCAGCATTAAAACTCCAATCTGAAGTACCAAGAAGACCTGCTCCCCCATTAGCTAATGTAGCTTGAGAATGAGGCAATAACCCATTAGTTCCTGCTTTAATATAAGTAAAATACTGTCCATCTTTATTTCTTAATGTTGCATAATTATATGCATCTGTAGTATATGTTACTGGATTAGTTAGGTTATAAGTATCCCATAATAAATAAGAAGATCCATTTCTGTCATGTATTAAATCAGAAGCTGTACTAGATATATATGTTGGAAAATTTACAGTACCAACATACATTCTTGTTGAGTTATTAGCATTCCAAGTTCTTAATATTACATAAGCAGCAGTTCCAGTTATATCATTACATACTATTCCATTTCCTATAGGGAATCTAATATCACCCTTCATTGTACCACCAGTAAGTGGTAAGTAATTAGCTAAATCAGTTGCACTTGCTGGATTAGGTAAATTACTTTTATCCCAGATAATGTATTCAGTTGAACCTTTAGTATGAATAAGATCAGTGCTACCACTCCTAACTTTAGTGGTTCCTCTTGCTCTTCCCAAATTAACTATTTTTGATGTTTGAGACCAAATTATTGCATGTCCATCAGGTCCTTTTATTGACCATTCATAGGGAACTTTTAGTGTGTCTGCATAAAATTTATAAGTAGAAGCATCCCATGCTTGTCCAGGTAATGATAAATAAGCATATTCCTCATTTTTAGATGCAGAATAATATCCTCCAAAAGTAAACTCTCTAATATTATCATTATCCCCTAAAGCTATAGTGTAGCCTCTACTAATTTCTGGTGCTGCATATCTATATCTAATTTGATTAGCAGGATCTAATAGTATTTGAGGAGATACTGCATTTCCAATGATAGTTTTTTTAGTGAAAGTGTTTAATCCTGTAAATGTCTGGTCAACCCCTAACCTTGCTGGATCTGGGAGGTTATAAGCATCATAGATTCTATAAGAAGTACCTGTAAGGGAACCTTCATCTTTTCTATAATGCAATAAATCTGACTGAGAAGTTAGAAAAAATATTTTTGAATTTAATCTATATCCTCCAATATTTACACACTTATCTCCACTTTGATAAGAAATTAAAGGGTTTCCATCAATACTTAATATATTGTTATAACTAGTAGAGTTAATAGCACCAGTCATTGTACCACCAGTAAGTGGTAAATAAGAACCTTGTATACTAGTAATAGAATTTTGTAATAATTTACCTTGTTCTGCAGATAATACTTTATTAGTACCACCAGATGTTAAATTATTAACTATATCTGCATGATATAATACTTCTGAATTATCAGATGCTCTTTTAAATGTAGTTCCTAGTAATGGTTTCCAAAATCTAAAATTAATTTTATCTGTATCTATATTCCAGTTACTACTTCCACTAAAATTATATAAATGATTACCTTCTGCTTCACTTATAAAAGCATAAGAACTATAATTACCATCTGGATCTGTTCTATTTCCTGAATATTGCTTATAATCAGTTCTTCCAAATAATAAAGGAGTAGATTCATTCACAATATTAGTTGTGGATAATACTTTATCTTTACTATTCCAACTAATAAAATATCCATCTAACATATTATCATCTGATTCTCTTAAAGCTAGGTTCCAAAGATCTCCTTCAACTCCTGCTTTAAATCTATTATCAGACTCATCAAAAATAATAAAATAGTTAGGTTCTGTTCCTCTATCTATCTCTAATCCAGCAATTCCTTTAGTAACTCCAGCTCCTACTTCACCTTTATTTAATAAAAGTAAATTATCTTTTATTTCTACAGTTTCTGCTTCTGTAACAAAAGATTGTCCTTCTACTAAAAGATCTCCTTTAAATGTAGCATTCTTAGCAATAAAATTAACATAGTCAGTATCAGCTGCATTTCTAACAGAAATAGCATCACTTTCATGTTTAATCTTATTACCAGTATTATATTTTAATTGAAATGTTGAATTAGTTGTTCCTAAATCAGTATTCTGTTCATGAGTTTGTCCTTCTAATGCTTGAAGTCTATTATCATGTTCAGTATCTTTATTTGTAGATCTAGTGATTTCATTATCTAATTTTTCTTCAATTCTAGATTCTTCTCCTTCAGCTCTATCAGTTTCAGTTTCAATCTTAGTATTTAAATTAGATTCAGCATCAGTTGCTCTTGTTGTTTCAGCATCTATTTTTTTATCTAATCTATCATCTTCAGTGGTAGATCTATTAATCTCAGAATCTAACTTAGAATCTATCCTTAGATCCTCATCAGTAGACCTTTTAATCTCAGCATCAAGTTTTGCATCAATTCTTTGATCTTCTTTGATAGACCTGTCTATCTCTTTATCTAGTTTAGTTTCTATTCTATTTTCAGCATTAATAGCTCTATCAGTTTCAGTTCTGATAGACTGCATTGCTGATTCAAAATAATTAGTTAGAGTATCACTTAATACTTTTCCTTGTTTAGCAGACAATACTTTAGTAGGATCATCAGTAGTTAAATTGTCCACTATATCTTGTTTATTAACAAAATTCTCTGGAATATCTACAATAAAGTCTTTATACTGATTTAAAAATTTAAGAGCTTGTTCTAATGTCTTTAGAACTGTGCCTCCATCATCTCCATATATTTTAGCTCTAAGCTCTTCAATTTTTGTTTGAATTCTTTTTAAAGTATTGTATTCATCAGATGCTCCTCCAATAAGATTAATAACTGCTGTATTAATTTGATCTAAAGTCCATTGAACTCTAGCTATTGTATCAGGAATATCTGCATCTACTATTTCAGATCTGATTTCTTCACTTGTTTTATGAATTGCTTTATTACTTACATGTTCTTGTAACTCTTTATCAATTCTTTCAATCTCTTCTTCATTATCATCAATAGTAGGGTTTATTAAACTGGTTTGAAAAGTATACTTTCTTAACTCATTATTTTTATCTAAAGCAAAGAATGTTAGACCATAATATCTTTTCTGTACAGGTACTCTTTTAAGATATTGTTCTAATGTCTCCAAATTACTTTTAGAAACAATCCTATCATCAATAGGATCATTTCCTTGCATGTTAAAACCAGTTAATATATTACTCATTTTTCTAACTTATTACTATGTTAAAATGATTTGGAGAATCCAAATATTTAATTTCTGATGTTCTATAAACATCTAATTGTGTAGTTTTATCAGGTGTTAACTCTGATCTAATCTTTGTAAATTCATTTTTGACATTTACACCATTATTAGTAATAGAGAATGTAAATGTACTTGGAACTACAATATAGAGATATCCATATAAAGGATTAGCTACAGTACCATTAATATCTTCTTCAAATGTACTAGGTAATGATTTAACTAACAGTGCATTCAATACATGAATATCTGAAATATTTTGAGATGCTGAAATACCAAAATAACAATTTTTATTGTTAATAATTTCTTCAGTAGCAATCTCTAAAGTATCAATCATTTGAGATAATACATCAATAAGATATTTATAGTCCTCTGAAGTAATTCTCCTAGGACATGTTTGAAATCTCATTCTTAATTCTGCAATAGTTGCAGGATCAAAAATATCTATATTGATTTTACTCATTATTATGCTTCTTTAATTTTAATACATAAATCAAATAGATAATCTGTGATTGCATTATTTTTATCTAATTCATCAACAGAATCTTTAAGTAGTTTTAATTCTTCACTATTAAAATCAACATCTTTAGGTTTTTCTTCATTTTTCCAAGTAATACCCTTTTCTGTTTGTTTAATTTCAAAAGTTTCAATTTCTTCAGAACTAAAATCTACTTTCTTAATTATATTTCTCTTATTAGTCATAGTTAAGAGAGCTCCCTTTTCAGGAAGCAACTCTAACATCATTAATCTTTCTTTTATATTTAGTTTCATAGTATTTAAATTTTATTCCCAGTTTTCTTTATTTTGCATCAACCTCCAACCACCAGCATGATACATTAACATTATTCCAGTTTGTTCTACTATAAATAATCTGTGACCTGAGATTCCCAATTGATCTTCTGCAATTCCAATTCTATTAGAAGTATTCTGATTATACAGGAAAACTATTTGTCCATAATCACCAGTTCCAGAAATTGTACATCCATCTAAGGTGTCTCCATTTTGACTACTAAGTGCATAGTAAGAATATTTTGAACTTAAAGCTATATTTTTGTTAGATGGAGTCAAATAAATAGATTGAGAAGTCAGAATAGTACTAACTCTTATTTTATTTAAATATAAATCTTCTGTACTCATTTGAGTACTTGTCACATTATCTGCATTTATATAAGATGTGACTAAAGAATCATATTGGAAATTTCCTTTTTGAATAACTAATTTTGATAAATTAGTGCTTAAAAATGAACTACTATTTGTATTAGTTTTTCCAGCAATAATTCCATAATTATTACTAGTGTCCAATTGTCCTATTCTAACAACTAAATCTCTTCCACTGGTTGAGTCTGGAGTTCTAAATTCTATATAATCATCAAATACTTTAAAATTACCAATATTTCCTCCAGTAGTTACACTTAAATTTCCACTAATATCTGCATTCTTAGCAGTAAGATTACCATTAGAATCTACATAGAAGTTTCCTCCTTTAATACCAAATCCATCTTCATAGATATTTAAACCCCCAATAGTTCCTGTTGTGGCAGTTAGAGTTCCTTTAAAATATCCTTCATCTGCTTCTATTTTGCCTTTAAAATAGCCATTATCAGCCCATATATCTCCATGGAAATATCCACCATAGCATAACATTTGACCATCTTCTCTAATTACAAATGTGGCTCCTTGGGGACTTTGAGACCTAGGATCATATTCCCAAAACTGTTGTCTTTTTTCTGGAGTTTTATCTCCATCTAAAAATTCTTGATATAAATTAGACCATTCTTGAGCAGATATATAATTACCTCCAGAATAGAATCTTACTGTTTGAGGTTCATATTCTCCAGGAAGATTACTACCTCCATATATACCTGCTTTTTCATCAGTTAGTTCATATTCAAAATCATTCTTCTTTCTAGCATGTCCTAATCTAATCCAAGTGGTTAAAAATAATCCTCCATCTGTAACAGATACTCCTCCTAATGCATCTTCTAGATACCAATTCTCTTCATTAATCTTTCTCCAAGTAATAACCTTCAAAAAATTAATTCCTGAATCTTCACAATAAATTCTTATCTTACATGAAAGATATGTTTTATTAGTATTAAAAACTGTTGGGTATATTTGTCCTTTTTCTGAAATTCCAACTTCAAGACCTTCATCAGGTTCAGCTATTATAGAGTAATAATTATTTCCAGGAGTAGTACCTCCTTGTAGTCTATAAATAAGTTCTTTAGAACCTTTTAAAACTGTATATGTAGTTGATACTGATAATGCTAATTTATTAGGATCTAAGTAATCTGGATTTATGGTATCTTTAGTTCCAGGATCTACCAGTATATCATGAAATTCTTTATCTGCTATTACAGTATAAGAATCTTCTCCTTTATCTCCTGTTAATTTAATAGGTGTTGACCACTGTTCTCCATCTTTTACTTCTCCAGTAATAGGATTTTTTAATATTTTAGTCATCCATACATATAAGTTACCAGATGGTTGGGGTGGATTATCATACCAATTAGTACCAGGACTTTTTCCATTAGGATATTGTATAGGAGGAATATTTTCACTTAAAGCATATTTAAAATCTATATACCATCCATCAACTCCAACAATTTTTACAGGATCTCCCCATTCACCTGAAGAAGCACTAGGTGCTACTTTTTGAGACATCCATATAACATTATCTGTAGTATCAGTATGCCATCCATTAGTAGTTCCATTACCAGTAGGCTTATTGGGCTTTAATTCAGAATCATGATAAGTTATATACACATTCCATCCATTTTCTCCATTAGCACCATCAGTTCCATCTGAACCATCAGTAACCATTAAAGCCCATGCTGTACCATTATAAATATAAACTTTACCATTATCTATATCTCTATATACCCAATTTATTTGAGGATTTGAGGGAGGATCTCTAAATTCACCTTTCCATATAATACTTAATCCATCAGTACCATTTTTCCCATTAATACCATCAATAGTCATCTGATACCAAGAACCACTTTGATATACATAGCTTTTACCATCAGTGGTGTTTCTATATGCCCAACCATTTTGAGGATCATTTGGATGAGAATCAAATTCTCCCTTCCATACTATAGAAGTACCATCTGTACCATCTACACCATCAGCTCCATTAATTCCATTAATTCCATCTGTAATTTTCACAATAGTATGAGTAGCATAATAATCTCCTACATCTACTCTATAAGTAACATAAGTATTACCATTGCTCCATCCCATCTTAGGGTCATTAGGATTAATAGTTAAAGAATTAGTAGTATTCTCTATTACTGTCCAATTGGTGTTTTCAGTTTTATATCTCCATATATATTGAGGGTCAAGAATATTTTGTGTTAAAGCTATTATATTAATAACATTAGGAATAGGATCTCCTTGAAAATCATCTTTATATTTAAATAATTGATCTCCTTGTATCTCTACACTTCTAGCAGGAGTACCAATAGCTGTTTGTTTTAATAATTCAGAAATAGAAGGTTCTCTATTATTGCATAGATCTAATCTCTGACCCCAAAAATGTACTTCAGTACCTATTCCTAAAGCACTGCCTTGATAAGCTCTAAACATTTGAACTTCATCAGTGTTTTTAAATTTAAAAGTTTTAAATTTAACTGCATCAGAAGCTTTTCTGCCTGTTTTAGGATCATATATACCAGCATCAGATTTTTCTCCTGTATTGTCTTCTGAACTGTTAATATAACCTACTAATAAATACCATTTATTTAATTCTGGTAAATCACCTCCCCAGAATAAACCATCAGAAGTTTGCCCTGAATATAATGAAGTATTAGGATCACATCCAAACAAGATAGTACCATCTCTTTGCATCTGTTTTACCCATATAGAATATCTATAAGTAAGATGATGATAAATAGGTATATTTGGAACATAAAAACCTCCATCTGTATCACCATCAGCAGTAGAAATACATTTCCATACTACATCTGGCATATTAAATGGAGTAGGTAATATCTCCCTTTTATTATTAGCATTAGTTCCATATTGTAAATACTTACTATAATCTCCTGATCCTTCATTCCATAAGAATCTAAAGAACATGTTAGTAGTATATTCATCAACTAATAATGGAGGAGTCCATTCTCCTGAAGGCTCTCCAGTTAGATTATTTATATTAAATGCTTGCCATAATAATCCATACCATTCATCAAATGTGTTAGGATTAACATTCCATCCTGCTGGACTAGCTCCTCTAGGTTGGATAGGTTCAAGCATATCTCTAGTATATATAATAACACTATTACTACCATCAATAATATCTACAATGGTGATTCTCCCTTTAGCAATTACCTCTCCTAAAGAGTTTTTCAATCTAACTTCAAAATTAGATTTAGAATCAACATCATCTGGTGTTATTAAAATAGTCTTATTTATTCTAGAGAAAGTGGGAATTATTTGTCCATCTTTATCATATTGAATCCAATCATAAATATATGTTGATCCATCTTCATCAAGTTCTTCACCATTTCTCCATACTTCAGCTTCTATTGTAATAGTTCCTGTTTTATTTTTAAAGATAGTTCCTTCAGGAGTATTAAAAGCTATTTGTAAAGGATCTTGTTGGTCTAAGAATGAAGCTGTGGCATATACAGATTGATTATAAGTAATAGATTTTGAATCTAAATCAGTAATAACACATTTAAATGTTGCAAAATTTAACACTGTAGATTCTGGAATAGTAATTTCATTTGTAGTATATCCAGTAACTTCAAAATTATTTACTTCATCAATATAAGCCCATCCTATTCCTCCACTACTATTATAATAAGGATTATATATTCTAGTACCACTAGGAACATTTTGCTTTAATGTTTCTGTTAATACTAAGGTTGTAGAAGAATTTACTGTAGCTACTACATAATCATATCCTAAGATTCTAATATTGGAATCTCTAACCATTCCTGTAGTATTATCTACATGTAATACATTATCTCCAACTTTTGCAGTAGCAGATGTAAATTTAGGATCAAATACTCCAGGTTTTTCTATGAACCATTTATATTCAACATCAGTATTATCTATATAAGAACCTCTCCATAAATCACAATGAGCTTTTAAGAAATCTACATCATCATTTTTAAAAATACTTCCTAATGGATATAACATTACTGCTTGGATAGTAACTCCAGAAGTTTCTACTCTAACAAATGATAAAGATGAATAAAAAGGTGTTTCAGCCTTAGTTAATGGATCTATATATACACCATAAAATCCATATCTAATATTAGGATTAAGAGTTAACTCATTTGTTTTGATAGTAAGAACTTTATTTTCATCTATAACATGAGTAGGACTGTTTTCTATAGATAATCCATTCTTAGTCCATTTAAAGTCTTTAATATTTTCTTTTTGAGATATAAGAAGATTATCATCAGGATCTCCTGACCATACTCCTGGAGTTAAGACTAAATAAGGATAAACAGTCCAATCAGGATTTAATTTACCATCTTCTGTATTATATAATTGAACTAAAGATTTATTAGATTCTAAGGTAGCACTAATATATGTTGTATCTAGTTGATCAACAATAGTAATTTGACCATTCATGATCTTAGCACCATCTATAACAACAGTACAAACAAATGTAGCTTTCTTTTTAACATCTTTGTTGGTAATCCTTATAGTTTTACCTTTAAGATTTTTATTGTTCCATTGAGTATCTGATGTAGGATCATCACTAATTCTTTTCCAACTAAATTCTTCAGCTGGAATAGTATCAGTAATATCTGAACCTGCTATATATACATGTGTTGATAATTCAGTATCTATTCTATTGTTTTGAAAGATATTACCATTAGAAGAAGTTACTTCTACACTATATGCTCCATAACCATCTCTAACTTTAAAAATAGTTAACTGATTAGTATAGATATCATTAACAGTATATCTTAATGAAATCATATCAGTATTATTCCATAACTCTGAATCTGGAGTTACAGTTAAATTGTCTGATGTAGCTCCTTCAATAACTTTATAAGTACCACCATTAGAATATTCCCATCTTCTAACTGCACTAGTTGAAGGAGTAAAATTATAAGCTACAGCTTGAAGATTAATTTTATTAGGAAATACTTGTCCTTCTCCATCATATTTAAAAGCTGTAGTATTAGCAATTACTGTTACTAATGATTCTTTAATATTGTATTCTCCTTTAGGATAAAATTGTGAAGGAACATCTTGAAAATAATTAGTTATATTATTAGTAGGAGCATATTCCTTTTTAAAAATATCTGAAGAATTAACTATATATTCTACTATAGAATAAATATCTGTAATATCTTGATTAGAAGTATAAGAATAACATCTTAACTCTTTAATAACATCTAAAACACCCTTTAAGATGATAAGTTTCCTATTTTCATAGGAATGGCCATAAACAATGAGATTATTATAATATGATTTTAATGATGAATACAAAGTTGTTAATGTATTTATCATAGTGTGATTTGTTTGTTATTTTGTACATTTTTATATCCCTCATATGAGGTTTTATGATTAGCTTGAGCTAAATCATAGTTTAATAGATCATCCCATATTTGAACAGATGTAGAAAATTCTCCTAAAGTTAGAGAATTCTTAAAAATTTCTTCTTTTAAAATAATATCTATAATTAACTGTTCATTTTTACCACATGTTTTTACATATTCTTTAAGTAATTTAATTTTAGTGTGATAAAGTGGTAAAAGATTAACAGCAGCTGAAATTACTAAATCTGAATCACAGTAAGTTTCTGTTCCATTA
>ULQS01077110.1_pt1 | contig 13091 bp, 9 predicted proteins | sample 1954751 | NCBI WGS metagenome assembly ULQS01 (sample SAMEA4835662, study PRJEB28245) | human gut metagenome | biome: gut microbiome; material: fecal sample | place: Denmark | collected 2008 | reverse complement strand
CCAATGACAAACAGTGCAATTTATTTGCGCTGTTTGTCTATGGGCACCACGCAGGTTCCCGTTGCTCTGCAAACAACGATGGGTTCCTCAAGGAAATCGCATGCGGAGTCGTTAATATCGGTGCGCGGAACAATAACCTTGCGTGCTTCAAAGCTCATCTTGCGGGAGCTGTTGCCGATATGGGTGATTTCGCCGTATGCTTCGATATAGTCGCCGGCATAGACGGGTGCTATGAATTCGACCATGTCATATGCTTTGAACAGGCCTTCATCGCCGTCGCACTTAATGAGAAGTTCGGTTGCAACGTCGCCGAAAAGGGCAAGCATGTGTGCGCCGTCAACAAGATTTCCGCCGTAATGAGCATCCTGAGAGCTCATGCGAAGGCGAATGGTGGATGTGATTTTTTGTTCCATTTTATGTTCCTCCGTGGTATAATTTTTGCAAAAAACGGGCTTTTCGGGCAAAAAACAAAAAAAGCACCATCAACGCAGAAAACCCCGCGTGAATAGCGCATCATCAGTACCCAAGCCGAAAACGACCCGCGATGACAGTCGCAGCGCACTGAGCTGCTGCGCCCAAGCACGGGGGAAGCGGATTCCCCGCCGCACTTTCGGCAAGAGCCGCATTCAGCCTTTCGCCGGAACCGCCCGTTTTGCGAAAGCTTACCTCGACTTCTGCGCCTCTATCTTCATAGTTCAGTATATCTTTTTTTCACCCTTTTTGTCAATAGGAAAAGAGCGTTCCAAACAGATATATTTCGAAAAACGCGAAAAACCGGAAGAAAACTCGGTTTCAGCCGTCAAGCCTGTAGCCGACGCCGAGTTCGTTGCGAATGCCGGGAAGAGGAACGGAAACACCGGCAAATTTTTTTCTAATATTTGCTATGTTCACTTGAAGCTTTTTGATGGACATCAAAAAGTTTCAATCACATTGGGTTTCAGCCGTCAAGCCTGTAGCCGACGCCGAGTTCGTTGCGAATGCCGGGAAGGGGAACGGAAACACCGGCAAATTTTTTTCTTATATTTGCTATGTTCACTTGAAGCTTTTTGATGTTAGCCTCATTCACCCCTTCGCCCCACACGGCCTTTATCACCTTTTGATACGTCATCATTCGGCCGCTGTTTTCCGCAAGCAGGAGCAGCAGATTGTATTCCGTTTGAGTGAGCCGAACTTCGGATTCGCCTGCAAAAACGCGGCGGGCATCGCAATCGATCGTGAGTGCGCCGATGCAGAGCCTGCCGTCCGTTTCGCCTGTTCCGTGCTGTCGCCCGGTGCGGAGAGCGGAACGCATTCGCGCAAGCAGTTCGGCCGAACCGAAAGGCTTTGTAACATAATCATTTGCACCGCCGTCAAGCGCAACAACCTTGTCCGTTTCGTCGCTGCGTGCGGAAAGCACTATTACGGGCACGGCAGAACGGCTGCGGATGAACTCAAGCAGCTGCATTCCGTCCCCGTCGGGCAGCCCGAGGTCAAGAAGAACAAGGTCGGGCGTGTGTGAAAGAAAACAGGGCTTGGCTTCGGCACAGTTTGCAGCTTCAATTACGATATAGCCGGAGGCGTTGAGCAGTGCATTCACATATTTGCGTATGCTCGGCTCATCCTCAACGAGCAAGATTTTGTATTTGTTGTTCATGGGTATTCCGGCGTTGATGAACGGCGCGGGTTTGCGGGGAGACTGCAAAAAAGGCGGCTCCCCGCGACATCGGTCATTGTTGTTTATAAGTTATACGTTGATGCTTACGTCGCCTGTTTCGGCGGCGCAATCGGCAATCCGTGCGCGCGCTTCGGCAACGAATTCTTCCACCTGTTCGGGGCAGATTCCGATGAATGCGGCGGGATCGAGCACGGCGGTTATCTCTTCCCTGTCCAACGGGAAGGCGGGATCAAGCGCAAGCCTGTCGAGAAGGTCGCAGTTCAGCCCCTCCTTCATGCGTGCCGTCGCTTCCATGGAGCGGGTGCGGATGACCTCGTGAAGCTCCTGCCTGTCGCCGCCCTTACGGACCGCACTCATGAGCAGGTTTTCCGTGGCAATGAAGGGAAGATATTCAAGCACGGTTCGTTCGACGATTTTTTCGTTGACGTGGATGCCGGCGGTGACGTTGCGCATAAGCCTGAGCACTGCGTCACAGGCGAGGAAACCCTCCGGAAGTGATATGCGGCGGTTCGCGGAGTCATCCAAAGTGCGTTCGAACCATTGTGTTGAGGCCGTCATCGGCGCGTTCAGTGCATCCGCCATGATATAGCGCGAAAGCGAACAGATTCGCTCGCAGCGCATGGGGTTGCGCTTGTATGCCATTGCGGAGGAACCGACCTGATTCTTTTCGAACGGTTCTTCCACCTGCCGCAGATGCTGAAGCAGCCGCATGTCGTTTGCAAACCGATATGCACTTTGTGCAATTGCGGAAAGCACGTTCAGAATGCGGCTGTCGTATTTGCGGGGGTAGGTTTGCCCCGCAACGGGGAAAAGCGTTGAAAAACCGCATTCCTCCGCGATCATTGCATTCAGTTCGCGAACCTTTTGAACGTCGCCGTCAAAAAGTGAGAGAAAACTTGCGTCCGTGCCCGTTGTTCCGCGGCAGCCGTGAAACAGCAGGTTGTCGATAACAAAATTCAGCTCGTCAAGGTCAAGCAGAAAATCCTGCGCCCAGAGGCAGGCGCGTTTGCCGACGGTCACAAGCTGAGCGGGCTGAAAATGCGTGTAGCCCAAAGTCGGCATTGCACGGTATTTGTATGCAAAATCGCAGAGTGCGGCAATGACGGAAACAAGCTCGCTGCGGATGTGCAGCAAAGCATCGCGGTAAATCATGATATCCGCATTATCCGTAACATAGCAGCTTGTTGCGCCGAGGTGGATAATTCCGGCGGCATCGGGGCAGCTTTCGCCGTAAACATGGATATGCGCCATGACGTCGTGGCGAAGCTTTTTTTCCCATTCCGCAACGGCGGCATAGTCTATTTCGTCATCAACATGCGCTTCGAGCTGCGCCACCTGTTCATCCGTTACCGGAAGACCGAGACGATGCTCCGCACGGGCAAGCGCAACCCAAAGCCTGCGCCATGTGCCGTAGCGTTTGTCCGGCGAGAAAAGGCGCAGCATGTATTCCGAGGCATATCGGCTCGAAAGGGGGCTTTCGTAAAATTCTTTCATAAATTAATCGTCCTTCAACAGTTTTCGGGCAGTCCTCTTATCGGAGGATTATCTCTTTCCTGCCCGGGCCGACGGAAACATAGCTTATGCGGCAGCCGATTTCGCGTTCAACGTATTCAACGTATTTGCGGGCATTTTCGGGAAGCTCGTCATAGGTGCGAATCTTTGAAATGTCGCAGCCCCAACCGGGAAGTTTAACATAAATGGGCTTTGCCCTGCCGAGTTTCGAAGGGAAGGGGAACGTGCGGGTCACTTCACCGTCGCATTCGTATGCGGCGCAAACGGGGATGGAATCCATGTAGGAAAGGATGTCGAGCTTTGTGAGCGCGACTTCCGTTGCACCCTGCATCTGAACGCCGTACCGCGTTGCAACAAGGTCGATGGGGCCGACTCTGCGGGGGCGTCCCGTTGCGGCGCCGTATTCACCGCCCTCTTTACGCAGCCTTTCGGCCTCTTCTCCGAACCATTCGGCGGTGAAAGGACCTTCGCCGACGCAGGTGGAATATGCTTTCACAACGCCGATGACGCGGTTCACGGGAATGTCCGGCGCACCGGAGCCGATGGGAGCGTATGCCGCAAGGGGAGAGCTTGAGGATGTGTAAGGATAGATGCCGAAATCAATGTCGCGCAGAACGCCGAGCTGAGCTTCGTAAAGGATCTTTTTGCCCTCGTGAGCTGCTTTGCGCAGGTATGCGCTCGTGTCGCCGATATAGGGCTTGAGAATCTCGCCGTAGGTATCGAGGTATTCAACCATGCTTTCAAGGGAGAAGGGTTCGCCGCCGTATATGCGGGTTATCTGAAGGTTTTTGAATTCAAGAACATCGGAAAGGTGGTCGATAAGGTATTCCCTGTCGAACAATTCACCGAGCATAATGCCCTTTTTCATGTATTTGTCGCCGTAAACGGGGGCAATGCCGCGCTTTGTCGAACCGTAGGGTTTGTCGGAAAGGCGTGCTTCTTCAAGCCCGTCCAATGCAACATGATAGGGCATAACAATGATGGCACGGGAGCTTATCATAAGGTTTTCCGGGGAGATATAGACGCCTGCATCGTGCAGCCGTTCGATTTCGCCGCAGAGGTGGCGGATGTCGACAACGGTGCCGTTGCCGAGAATATTCATCTTTTCACGGCGGAAAATGCCGGAAGGCAAAAGATTCAGCGCAAATGTGCCGTAGTCGTTTTTGATGGTGTGTCCTGCATTGTTGCCGCCCTGGTAACGAACAACAATGTCATATTCTTCCGCAACGAGGTCAACCATTCGGCCCTTGCCCTCATCGCCCCAGTTGATGCCCACGATGGCGCATGTTTTCATAATCTGTACTCTCCTTTTTGTATAAAGCCGGAGCTTTTTGCAAAGCCGAAGCTTTGCTCCGGTTTCGTAAGCGGAATCGAATGCTGCATTGCGGGCGCAGCATTTTGTTTTGCGGTCGATTCGGGTAAAAATCGCGCCGAAAGTGCCGGCTGACCGCGCTTTTGAACCCCTCGCTTTCAGAGCCTCTCCGTTGAGATTGAGAATGAGATTGAGAAGATTCCCTCCGCAGAGGTTTTTCCGAAAAGACTGCCGCAGCGGAGTTTTGCTTTACCCGTACAATAATAACATTATATTCCGTTTATTGCAAGCGCGAATGCGGGGGGCGCGGTTTTATCGGAATGCAAAAAACCATGCAAATAAAGCAAAAACGAACGGATAAAAATATATCAGGCAACATATTTGATATATCTGCAAAAAAGCCTTGAAATTGCAGGTAAAAATCTGTTACCATGAGCCCATGAAACAACGGAGGTGGGCAGCATGAAACGTGTTGCGGTCATCATGGGGAGCGACAGCGACCTGCCGGTTGTGTCCGGCTGTGCGGCAAAGCTCGATGAACTCGGAATAAACTATGAAATGCGCGTTATGTCCGCGCACAGAACCCCGGCGGATGTTGCGGAATTCGCACAAAACGCCTATAAACGTGATTTCGGCGTTATTATCGCCGCAGCGGGCAAGGCGGCGCATCTTGCGGGCTTTATTGCCGCAAACACAACTCTGCCCGTTATCGGCATACCCATCAAAGCTTCAACGTTTGACGGGCTGGATGCCCTGCTTGCAACGGTGCAGATGCCCTCGGGCGTACCCGTGGCAACTGTTGCCGTCGACGGTGCGGCCAACGCCGCGATACTTGCGGCTCAAATGCTTTCGCTTGCGGAACCCGCACTTCACGAAAAGCTTGACGCAATGAGGATAAAAATGGCGGAGGATGTCCGCAAAAAGGATGCTGCATTGCAGCACAGAGATTAACAATAAACAAAGATAGCCGCAGCCCGTAATGATGCGGCTATCAAACTTTTTTTCGGGGACTGCGGTGCGAACGGCACTTAAAAAAACGGTGCCGCTCCGACTGCGGAACCGAACGGCGAAACGCAAACAACAAAAATAACAAACAAGGCAAACGGATACCGAAAAGGAGGAACAAAAATGAAAAAGACTCAGCAGCTCTACGAAGGCAAGGCAAAGAAGGTTTACGCAACCGATGTCGAAGGTATTTATATCGTTGACTATAAGGACGATGCAACCGCATTTAACGGCGAAAAGAAGGGTACAATCGTGGGCAAGGGCGTTATCAACAACCGCGTTACGAACTATCTCATGAAAATGCTTGAAGAAAAAGGCATTCCGACTCATTTTGTCGAACAGCTTTCCGACAGGGAAACGGCGGTCAAAGCCGTCCGCATCGTTCCTCTTGAGGTTATTGTCCGCAACGTTGCGGCGGGTTCGCTTGCAAAACGCATAGGTTTCCCCGAAGGCACGAAACTCAAAAGCACCGTTCTCGAACTTTGCTACAAGGACGATGCATTGGGCGATCCCATGATTAACGACAGCCATGTTTTTGCAATGGGTCTCTGCACGCCGGAGGAGCTTGAAACGATAAAAAAATACGCTCTGAAAATCAACGAAATTTTGACCGCATTCTTTGCGGAAGTCAACATCGAGCTTATCGATTTCAAACTTGAGTTCGGAAGACTGAGCGACGGCACAATTGTGCTTGCGGACGAGATTTCGCCGGATACCTGCCGTTTCTGGGACAGCAAAACTCACGAAAAACTGGATAAGGATCGTTTCCGCCGCGACCTCGGCAATGTTGAAGGCGCATATCACGAGATCCTGCACCGCCTGATGGGCGAGTAAGCTTTTGTGCGGAACTCGGGAGAATTAACAGAACGATTTATCTGGATTGAGAACAGCAAAATGGATATTTTGGAAAACATAACCGAACACGAAACAACCTTTGAGCACCTCGGCGAGGAATGCGGCGTTGTGGGCATTGCCGCTTCAAAACGCGAAAACGTTGCCGCACTTGCATATTATGCACTCTATGCTTTGCAGCACCGCGGGCAGCAGAGCGCAGGCATTGCCGTCAACGACGACGGCGTTATAAGCGCGCACTGCGATGAGGGGCTTGTCAACGAGGTATTTGACGGAAATTCGCTTGCAAAACTCGGAACGGGAAGCATGGCGGTCGGGCATGTCCGCTATTCCACAACCGGCTACGAAAAGCGCATCAACTGCCAGCCCCTTGTGGTGAACCACATAAAGGGCACGATGGCGATAGCACACAACGGCAACCTTGTCAACGATGCCGAACTGCGTGAGGAACTGGAGCTTGCGGGTTCTATTTTCCACACAACGACCGACACGGAAGTCATTGCATACACAATTACCAAAGAACGGCTGACGGCTGATTCCATTGAGGAGGCCGTATCGCGCGCAATGGACAGGATAAAGGGTGCCTATTCACTCGTTATCATGTCGCCCAAAAAGCTTATTGCCGCACGCGATCCGCACGGGTTCCGTCCGCTCTGCATCGGAGAACTGTCCGAAGGCGGTTACTGCTTTGCTTCCGAAACATGTGCGCTTGATGCAATGGGAGCGAAATTCCTGCGCGATGTTGAACCGGGCGAGATCGTTGTTGTTGAAAACGACGAGCTGCGCAGCCTGCGCAGCCACTGCGGAAAAGTCAAGCCTGCGCTCTGCGTGTTTGAATACATCTATTTTGCGCGTCCCGACAGCGTTATTGACGGCTGTTCGGTGCATCTTGCGCGCCAGCGCGCAGGTTCGTTCCTTGCGCTTGAACATCCCGTGCAGGCGGATGTTGTTATCGGCGTTCCCGATTCCGGGCTTGATGCCGCGATCGGCTTTTCAAGGCAGTCCGGCATTCCCTACGGCATAGGCTTTATCAAAAACAAATATATCGGCAGAACCTTCATTCAGCCGAAACAGAACGAGCGTGAAAAGCTCGTTCGGATCAAGCTCAACCCCGTATCCGCAACGGTCAGCGGCAAGCGCGTTGTGCTTATCGATGATTCCATCGTTCGCGGAACAACAATCAAGCGTATCGTCCGCCTTCTGCGTGAAGCGGGTGCAACGGAGGTGCATGTGCGTTCCGCCGCGCCGAAATTCCTGTTCCCCTGCTATTTCGGCACGGATGTTCCCTCGCGGGAGGAGCTGATTGCAAACAAATACAACGATGAGGAACTTGTTCGCGAACTCGGGCTCGATTCCCTCGGTTTCCTGAGCGTTGAGAACGCAAGGCTGCTTGCCGGCAACGGCAAAACGGATTATTGTGTCGGCTGCTTCACGGGCGAATATCCCTGCGAGCCGCCCAAACGCCGCTATGTCAACAAATATGCGCGCAAGCTCAGCGAAAAATCCGATACGCCGCAGCCGAAAGAGTAACCGAACAGAAAAACCGCGGCTCTGACGGGCCGCGAACGCAATCGAAACCACCGAACAAAATAAACCAAACGGATTTATCAGATCGAAAGGAAGAACATAAATGGCAAACAACAACAGCAGGAGCGAAAGCTACGAAAAAGCGGGCGTTGATATTACTGCGGGCTATCGCGCCGTTGAACTGATGAAAAAACACATTTCGCGCACGATCACGCCCGGTGCAATGCCCTCCATCGGCAATTTCGGCGGCCTGTTTGCACCGGATCTTGCAGGCATGAGCGAACCCATCCTTGTCAGCGGTACGGACGGCGTGGGAACGAAACTTAAGCTCGCCTTTTTGAGCGACAAACATAACACCGTCGGCATCGACTGCGTTGCAATGTGTGTGAACGACATCATCTGCTGCGGTGCAAAGCCTCTGTTTTTCCTTGACTATATCGCACTCGGCAAAAACATTCCCGAAAAAGTCGCCTCCGTTGTTGAGGGCGTTGCGGAGGGCTGCGTGCAGTCCGGCTGCGCACTTATCGGCGGCGAAACGGCCGAAATGCCGGGTTTCTACCCTGCGGACGAATATGACCTTGCAGGGTTTGCTGTCGGCATCGTGGACAGGAGCAAAGTGTTCGACATTGAAACGCAGCGTCCCGGAGATGTTATCATTGCGCTGCCGTCAAGCGGAGTTCATTCCAACGGCTTCTCCCTTGTGCGCAAGGTTTTCAATCTCAATTCAAACAATGCCGTGCTCGGAACCCATGTTGAATCTCTCGGAAAAACTCTTGGCGAAGCTTTGCTTGAGCCCACAAGGATTTACGTTAAACCCGTGCTGGAGCTTGCAAAGGAAGTCCGCATAAAGGGCTGTGCACATATCACCGGCGGCGGCTTTTATGAGAATATTCCGCGCTGCCTCAAAAAGGGCATTGCGGCAAGAATAAACAAAAACGCACTGCGCATTCATCCGCTTTTTGACCTTATCGCGTCAACGGGAGATATCCCCGAAAGGGACATGTTCAACACCTTCAACATGGGCGTCGGCATGTGCCTCATCGTTTCACGCGAGGATGCGGATCGTGCGCTTGAAATCCTCCGCGCAAACGGCGAGGAGGCTTACATCTGCGGCGACACCGTGCTCGGCGAAGGTATTGAGATATGCTGACGGGCGGAGAGTTTTCCGCCGCGATCGGCAAAAGCGGCAGCTGCGGCGGGGCCGAAGCTCCCCGCCGTCCGCGCGCTGCCGTGTTCGTTTCCGGAGGGGGAACGAACCTTCAGGCTTTGCTCGACAAGCGCGGTTCGGTTATAAAAAGCGGCGATATTGCGCTTGTTGTTTCCAACAAGCCGGATGCATTCGCACTGCAGCGGGCAAAAAATGCGGGCATTGAAGCGGTTTATCTGCCTCAAAGCAGGCAGGACCCCGCACTGTTCGAAACGGCGGCGCGGAAACTGCTCGAGGAGCGCGAAATCGATGTTGTCGTGCTTGCGGGCTTTCTTGCAATACTGAGTGCGGATTTTACCGAAAGTTACGACAGGCGCATCATCAACGTTCATCCGTCGCTCATTCCGTCCTTCTGCGGAAAGGGGTACTACGGTCTGCGCGTGCACGAGGCTGCGCTTGCATACGGCGTGAAGGTCACGGGTGCAACGGTACACTATGTAAATGCGGTTGCCGACGGCGGCGAAATAATCATGCAGAAAGCCGTTGATGTGCTTCCGGGCGACACTCCGGAAACCCTGCAGCGGCGCGTTATGGAACAGGCGGAATGGGAATTGCTGCCCCTTGCGCTTGAACAGGTGTTTTTATCAATAAAATCAACAGAACAGTGAAACAAACAGTGAACAAACGAGTCGGAATCGAAATGCGAAAGGCGGAATAAATGAAAACTATCAACGAATACCTGAACGGCAATACCTATCCCGGACGCGGCGTGCTTATCGGAAAAAGTGTGGACAACGCACATTATGTGGCCGCATACTTCATCATGGGCAGAAGCGAGAACAGCCGCAACCGCATATTTGAACCGACCGAGGACGGCATCAGAACGCGGGCGTTCGACGAAAAAAAGCTGACAGACCCTTCGCTTATCATCTATTCTCCCGTGCGGAAGGTCAACGGCTGCACCGTTGTTACCAACGGCGACCAGACGGACACCGTTGCCTGCGAAATAGCGGCGGGCGGAAGCTTTGAATCCGCACTGCGCAAAAGGAGCTTTGAACCGGATGCTCCGAATTTTACCCCGCGCATCAGCGGCATTCTTTACCCCGAAACAGGCGAATACACCCTCAGCATACTGAAGGCGGAAACACTCGACGGCGCACGCTGCCGCAGGAATTTTTACAATTACGAACCCGAAGCGGGTACGGCACATATTATCCACACCTATGAGCATGACGGCTCGCCGCTGCCCTCGTTCTGCGGTGAACCGGTGCGCATTGCGCTGAACGCGCCCGATGCAGAGACTTTTGCCGAAGAAATTTGGACAAGTCTTGATGAAAACAACCGTGTTTCGCTCTTTGTGCGCTTTATCGGCTGCGCGGACGGCGCGGAGGACACATTCATCATCAACCGGCACACCCGCTGAGCGCTGTGCGGCTTTGCAAAAAAACGGAGCCGGTCAACGTCAACTTAAGTTACCCTGACCGACCGTAAGAACTGAAACAAACAATAACCGAATAAAACTGAACATACTAACGGAGGCAAACATGCGATACGAACTTAAATACGGCTGCAATCCCAATCAGAAACCCGCTGCAATTTCAATTGACGGCGAACTGCCGATTGCCGTTTTGAACGGCAGGGCGGGCTATATCAACCTTCTTGACGCACTCAACGGGTGGCAGCTCGTCAGAGAACTTCGCACCGCAACGGGACTTCCTGCGGCGGCATCGTTCAAACACGTCAGCCCGGCAGGTGCGGCCGTCGGCCTTCCGCTGAACGAGACGCTTCGCAAAATGTATTTTGTTGATGAAACAACAGAGCTTTCTCCCCTTGCCTGTGCCTATATTCGCGCAAGAGGTGCGGACAGAATGAGCTCCTTCGGAGATTTTATCGCCGTCAGCGACAAGGTCGATGTTTCGCTTGCAAAAGTTTTGAAGCATGAAGTTTCGGACGGCATTATTGCTCCGGATTACGATGAGGATGCGTTTGAGATCCTTTCCGCAAAGAAAAAGGGTGCATACACGGTTATTAAAATCGACGAAAACTATGTTCCCGCTCCCATTGAAACGCGCACGGTGTTCGGCATAACATTCGAACAGGGACGCAACGATTCAACGATTGACGAAAGCCTGCTTTCAAATATCGTGACCGAAAACAAAAACCTGCCCGAAAGTGCGAAACGCGACCTTGTTATTGCGCTTATCACGCTTAAATACACCCAGTCCAACTCCGTTTGCTATGTTGAAAACGGACAAACTATCGGAGTGGGTGCGGGGCAGCAATCACGCATTCACTGCACACGCCTTGCGGGCAATAAAGCCGACCTTTGGCACATGCGCTCGCATCCTTCCGTGCTGAACCTGCCGTTCCGTGCGGATATTCCGCGCCCAAACCGCGATAATGCAATTGATTTGTATTTAAACGAGGATGAATGCAGGGACGTGCTTGATGACGGAAATTGGCAGAATTTCTTCACCCGCCGCCCCGAGCCGATGACAAAGGAACAGAAGCGGGAATGGCTGAGCAGGTTCGGCGAAACCGCACTTGCAAGCGATGCGTTCTTCCCGTTCGGCGATAATATCGAGCGTGCTTTCCGCAGCGGCGTTGCCTATATTGCTCAGCCCGGCGGTTCGGTGCGCGATGATGCCGTTATTGAGGCATGCAACAAACACGGCATGGTCATGGCTTTTACCGGACTGCGCCTTTTCCACCATTGATTTTTAACGGAGCGGTTTATTCGGATATTCGGATCTGTTCGGCACTCGGCAGTATGCCGGGCGAACGGAAAAGAACGGTCAATTAAGCGGACATAGACGAAAAGGATTTCCCGATGCAGGTGCGGAACATGCGGAAGGGACGGAACAAGGAACGGAATTAAGAGTAAAGAAATGCAGATAACAAAGGATAAACTCAATATTGCCGTCATAGGCGGCGGCGGACGCGAACATGCGATAATCGGGCGGCTTGCTCAAAGCCGCAGAGCGGGAAAGATATATGCGCTTCCCGGAAACGGCGGAATTTCCCGCGAACATGCGGGCAGCGATTCATGCCCGGTGACCTGCACGGGCATTGCTGCAACGGATTTGGAAAAAATTGTGGATTTTGTGCTGAACAACGAAATTGACTTTGCTGCCGTGATTCCGGACGACCCTCTCGTTATGGGGCTTTGCGACATGCTGCGTGAAAAGGGCATTCCCTGCTTCGGCCCGAGCAAGGCTGCGGCAATAATCGAGGGCAGCAAGGCTTTTTCAAAGGAACTCATGAAGAAATACGGCATTCCGACGGCCGAATACAAGGTCTTTTCGGATGCCGATGCGGCGGCAGAATATGCAGCGCACCACAGCCTTCCCGTCGTTGTCAAAGCGGACGGGCTTGCTCTCGGCAAGGGCGTTATAATTGCAAAAACTCACGAGGAAGCGGTTGAAGCCGTGAACGAAATGATGCGGGGCGGCAAATTCGGCAGGAGCGGCGCAACTGTCGTTGTTGAAGAGTTCCTGACCGGGCCCGAGGTTTCCGTGCTTGCGTTTACGGACGGAAAAACAGTTGTTCCCCTGCCCTCTTCAATGGACCACAAACGTGCGGGCGACGGCGACACGGGACTGAACACCGGCGGCATGGGCGTTATTGCACCGAATCCTTTTTACACAAAAGCGGCGGAGGAGCAGGTTATGCAAAGCATCATCCTTCCCACGCTGAACGCAATGAATGCCGAGGGACGGACTTTCCGCGGGTGCCTGTATTTCGGGCTTATGCTCACACCGAACGGCCCGCGTGTTATTGAATATAACTGCCGTTTCGGCGATCCGGAAACGCAGGCGGTGCTGCCCCTTGTTGAAGGCGACCTGCTTGAAATAATGATTGCGACGCAGGCGGGGACACTTGACAAATGCGAAATCAAGCTTTCCGACAAATCCTCCTGCTGCCTTGTGCTTGCAAGCGGGGGCTACCCGGAAAAATACGAAAAGGGCAAACTCATCACCTTTGACGGCGATGTTGAAGCAGATTGCGGGGTATGCATCTTCCATGCGGGAACAAAACTCAGAACACCCGACAGCAGCGAATTCGTTACAAGCGGCGGGCGC
>ULQS01052064.1_pt1 | contig 13189 bp, 7 predicted proteins | sample 1954751 | NCBI WGS metagenome assembly ULQS01 (sample SAMEA4835662, study PRJEB28245) | human gut metagenome | biome: gut microbiome; material: fecal sample | place: Denmark | collected 2008 | reverse complement strand
ATCCCATTACATTGAATGGAACGACCGACATCATGCCGTTAGGACAGATAGCGCCCGGGTTACAGGTTCCGAAGTTTGTCGTTCCGATAAATGGATTCACATAGTCGGCCGGTTCCTGTGCATGCAATGTTCCTAAGGCAAAAAAGCTAGCCATGCAGATTAACAGTTGTTTCATAAGAATGATATTAGATAAATAAAAACAAAAAAAGGCTGTACCCATAACTCCAGCAAGTTATTCGATACAGCCCAAAAGGTTACTTTATGTAGGAATACCTATGAAAAAATTTCAAGGGCATCAGATAATCGAAGTACGTTTTACATAATCGATAATCTCAGAAACATATCCGAAAGCCATACCTACTACTGTATCAGCAGCACCGTAATATACGGCAACGCGTTCTCCGTCCTGTAAAGCAGCGCACGGGAATACTACATTGGGCACATCTCCCTGCAATTCATACGGTGCGGCAGGGCCCAGGATATAATCACGTGTACGGTACAATACTTTTTCCGGATTATCCTTGTCGAGGATAGCGGCACCCATTGAATAACGGAATCCGTTGCAAGTAGTAATTACTCCGTGATAGAACATCAACCATCCAGCTTCGGTCAGGAAAGGAACAGAACCCGCTCCGATTTTTGTACACTGCCATGCACTTTCGGGGAACGGAGTTACTTTCATTACACAACGATGTTCACCCCAGTATTTCATATCAGGGCTGTAGCTGATATAAATATCACCGAAAGGAGTATGACCGTTGTCGCTCGGACGGCTCAGCATTGCATATTTGCCGTTGATTTTCTGCGGGAACAAAACGCCGTTACGATTGAAAGGCAAGAATGCATTTTCGCACTGATAAAATTCCTTGAAATCGAATGTATAGCCGATACCGATTGTTGGTCCGTGATAACCATTACACCAGGTAATCCAGTAACGGTCTTCAATCCAGGTCACACGAGGGTCATATTTATATTCCGATTCAATCATTTCCGTATTTCCAGCTTTAAACTGAATCGGTTCATGATTGATTTCCCAGTTGATACCATCTTTGCTGAAGCCCGCAAAAATATTCATCTGCACTGCCTTGTTGTCGCAGCGGAAAACTCCTGCGAATCCGTCTTTGAACGGAACGACAGCACTATTGAAGATACTGTTTGATGAGGGAATCTGATAACGTCCGATTACGGGGTTTTTTGAGTAACGCCACATCACATCTGTACATCCTGCCGGGCGATCTTCCCACGGCATGTTAAATTTCTCTGCCATATTCTTTATATTATTTGGTTGTTAATTTATTCTCTTTCTCCTTCCATCAGGGTACCATCCTGTTTGTATTTGAATGGTACAAAATAAGTAATCAGGAATGCCGGTATGGTTGCAATCAGCACAAAGATAAAGAACGGTTCATATCCTCCCGGCTTATTGAACCATTCGCCCAATGTTTCGCATACCCAGCCGCTGAGCATACCCGGAATCATTACTCCCAAGTTCATGATACCTGAAGCAAAAGCATAATGCGCCATCTGGTGCTTTCCTGGAGCTACCTGCTGCATCATAAACAATGTCAGGCCCACGAAGCCAAAACCGTAGCCGAAGTACTCCAGTACGATACCACTGCAAATAAGCAGTCCGTTTTCTGGCTGGAACGTTGCGAACAACGCATATACTACAAAGGGTAAGTTGAATATGCAGCACAACGAAAACAACGTTTTTCTCAGCCCCCGTGCCGATATATAATATCCGGCCAGCAAGGAACCTAAAACGAATGCTGCTGCGCCATATGTTCCGTAATAAAGTCCGATTTCCTTTTCACTCAATCCGAGTCCACCGCTTTCTCTTGTCGCTTTCAGGAACAGAGGGACAATTTTCATGACAAATCCTTCTGCAAACCGGTAAAGAATGATGAAAAAGATGTAATATACGATATGACTTTTCTTGAAAAAGGCAATCAGTACGTTCGACAATTCTTTCATTATCTGTCCGGCTGTACGCTGTTCTCCCTGTTTCTTGGCTCCGCCTGAAGGCAACATAAACAAGTGATAGATACCTAATACAACCATGATGACACACAAGATGGTCATGATAATCATCCACGCCTTCTGGTTGGCTGCGAATAGCGCATCTCCTTCGGCACCTGCTCCTCCATATTTTTCAATCAGGTATCCAGCCAGATATACCAGACCACCCGTAGCAATAATCTTGGCAATATTATAAAAAGCGCCCTGCCATCCGATATATTTCGCCTGATCATCGTTCGACAATTCGCTCATGTATACGCCATCGCATGCGATGTCGTGGGTAGCACCACTAAAGGCGATGACAGCCAACAAGGCAATGGCAATGCTGAAGAAATGAGGTAAATTCAATGAAAATGCTACCAACCCAAATGTGATTCCTGTTATGAGCTGAGTAGCAACCACAAAAAACTTTTTGGTCTTGAATAATTCAAGAAACGGACTCCATAAAGGCTTTATTGTCCACGGAAGTAAAATCAGTGAAGTCCAGAAAGTAATCAATTTATCTTCTACTCCCAGTCCTTTGAACATCAGTACCGTGACCATATTCAGTACCACGAAAGGTAAGCCCATGGCAAAATAGGCAGTTGGAACCCATGTAATCGGACTTTTTGCTTTTTTCGGATGATTGTTTTGTCCCATAGTATTGTTTATCAGTTAATTCTTTTTATCTAAATAACAGTTTGTATTCAGAGAATACGCAACTTTAAATTAGGGTTTTAATATATTTTAGAGTTTAGCATATTCTTCTGCTCCAATCTTGTCTGCATTTCCTCTTGTGGGAGAGTTGTTGTCATCGTTTTGCTCTTGAATATTAAAATTTATGCAAAACGGACAGAGAGTTTTTAAAAGAATATTCTTTAATCTATTTAATTACCTGCAAATATACAATTTTCTCTTGAATAGAAGTCTGAAATGAACGAAGTAAGTTCTGTATATATCTAAAAAAAAGTGGTAAAATAAAAGCAGGTTACTTTCCTTTCATATCTTCAATGATTCCTAGGAGGTAACCTGCTTTCATCGGGACTCGTCAAACAGTCCTTTTATGATTTATTGTTTTACTTCTTTACTGAATGAATACGGCGCATCTTCGGGTGCGATACCTCTGTTCATGTTGGGTTTGTCGCCCATGACATAATCGATGGTACCACCATTCTGCAAGATAGCGTGTGTAATGTAATTCTTGGTATATTCCTGACCGTTTACCTTCATGTCCTGAATATAGTAATTGGTGTCACTGTTCTGAGGAGCATTGATGACGATGCTTTTGCCATTTTCAAAATGGATGGTGGCTTTTTTAAACAGTGGAGCGCCCAATACATACTGGTCGGTTCCCGGACATACCGGATAGAATCCCAAAGCAGAGAATACGTACCATGCGGAAGTCTGTCCGTTGTCTTCATCGCCACAATAACCGTCGGGAGTAGGAGTATACATGCGATCCATGACCTGACGCAGCCAGTACTGTGCTTTCCATGGCTGTTTGGCATAATTGTACAGGTAAATCATGTGCTGGATAGGCTGGTTGCCATGCGCATAATTACCCATGTTCATGACCGTCATTTCACGGATTTCGTGAATCGGGAAGCCGTAGTAGCTATCGTCGAATACAGGCGGAACAGAGAATACTGAATCCAACATAGAAACAAACACCTTGTCGCCGCCCATCAGATCAATCAGTCCCTGAGGATCGTGGAATACCGACCATGAATAATGCCAGCTGTTGCCTTCAGTAAACGCATCACCCCATTTCAGCGGAGAGAACGGTGTCATGAACTTGCCATCCTTGTTCTTGCCGCGCATCAGCAGCGTTTCCTTGTCGAACAAGTTCTTGTAGTTCATGGCACGTTTGGCAAACAGGTTCACTTCCTTCTTCGGACGCTTCAAATCCTTTGCCAGTTTATAGATACACCAGTCGTCGTAAGCATATTCCAGTGTACGGGCCGCGTTCTCATTAATCTTAACATCGTAAGGTACATAGCCTAGCTTGTTGTAATATTCATATCCCAGACGGCCGGTAGAAGACACCTCCGGATGCACGTTTTCAGTTCCATGAATCAAACCTTTATAAAGCGTTTCCAGATCATCCACCTTTACACCCTTGAAATAAGCATCCACCAAAATGGAAGCCGAGTTGTTTCCGATCATACAACCACGGTGTCCCGGGCTTGCCCATTCGGGGAAGAAGCCGCTTTCCTTATATGTATTGATCAGTCCTTCCTGGATTTCCTTGTTGACCGACGGATAGATCAGGTTCAGCAACGGGAACAGACAGCGGAACGTATCCCAGAAACCTGTATCGGTATACATATATCCCGGAACCACTTTACCGTTGTAAGGGCTGTAATGAACAATCTGTCCCTGCGCGTCTATTTCGTAGAACTTACGCGGGAAAAGCAATGAGCGGTACAGACAAGAATAGAAGGTACGGTACTGATCCAGATTTCCGCCTTCCACTTCTACCTTACCCAATACATTGTTCCATGCTTCCTTACCTTTTTCCACCAGCGTATTGAAGTCGTCGTTGCCCAGTTCCTTCAGGTTCAATAATGCCTGTTCCGGACTGATAAACGAAGAAGCCACACGAGCATGTACGATTTCCCCTTTCTTTGTAGCAAAGCCGATGATAGCTCCTGCATGATCCGCCTGCTGTTCCGTGCCGTTCTCTTTTACGATACTGTCGGCAACGGTAGCCTGATACGTGAACGGTTTGTCGAATTCGATTACGAAATAATTCTTGAAGTTAGCCGGAACACCACCGCTGTTCTTGGTAGAGTAACCGATGATACGGTTGTTTGCCGCATCAATCTTGACATACGAACCCTTGTCGAAAGCATCCACCACTACGTAGGAATGTTCATTCTCCGGGAAAGTAAAGCGGAACATGGCAGCCCGTTCTGTCGGAGTCAGCTCGGTCACGATATCGTATTCTGCCAGATACACCTTATAATAATAGGCTTTTACCGTTTCACCCTTGTGCGCAAACCAGCTTGCACGCTTGTCTTCGTTGAATTCCGGCTTATTCACCATCGGCATGATAGAGAACTGACCATAGTCGTTTATCCACGGGCTGGGCTGGTGCGTCTGCTTGAATCCGCGGATTTTCGTTGCCGTATACTGATACATCCAGCCGTCGCCCATCTTTCCAGTCTGCGGGCTCCAGAAGTTCATACCCCACGGACGTGCGATAGCCGGATACGTATTACCCGTAGACAGTTCGAATGTAGACTGAGTACCCATCAGTGGGTTCACATAATCAGCATAATTAGTCGCTTTGGCAAGGCAGAAAAAGCCTGCCAGTAAAATAAGTAATGATAATTTTTTCATGGCTTATTTATGATTTTATTGTTTTACTCCCCATTTTGTAGGTTGGTTGGTTAAGGTTATTTCCAGTGTTCCTCCAGCAGCTATATCCTTATGCTCGATAAACGGAACATTCAGTTCCTTACCGTTCAGCGTAGCCGACTGGATATACTTGTTGTCTTTGGAATTATTCTTTGTCAGGATAGTAAACGTCTTGTTATCCCCCGGCAAGTTGATTGTCACCTTGTCGAAGAACGGGCGTCCGATAGAATAAACCGGCTTACCCGGACAAACTTGATAAAATCCCATCGCGTTCAGGATATACCACGCCGACATCTGTCCACAGTCTTCATTGCCCGACAGTCCGTCGGGGGCATCACGATACTGCTCCTTCAGTACGCGGTCAATCAGTTCCTGCGTTTTCCACGGTTGGTTTACATAATTATACATGTGTATAATGTGATGGCTTGGTTCATTTCCATGCGCATACTGTCCGATCAGTCCACTGATATCAGCCGAAACATTTTCTCCTTCCAGGCTGGAATCCGTAGTAAAGAGCGAGTCAAGTTTACCGATGAAGCCCTGTTCTCCTCCCATCAGTTTCACCAGCCCCTCAATATCGTGTGGAGTGAACCATGTCCACTGCCAGGCATTCCCTTCGCAATAATCATCGTAACGATGGTTGGAAGCCTTTGGATTGAACGGGCTGCGCCATTCTCCTTTTGAGTCGACTCCGCGCATAAAGCGTGTAGATGGATCGAAATATCGTTCATAAGCTTTGGCAAACTGTGCGTATTTTTTCTGATTCAGGGAGTCTCCTGTCGCTTCGGCAAGGACAGAAATGCAATAATCATCGTAAGCATATTCCAGAGCCTTGGCAACTGATTCGTTCTCGCGATCGCATGGAATATACCCTAACGTATTCTTATAATACTTGGCCATCGGCATCAGGTGCGGCAATACCAGCGCCGGACATTTAATGCCCGTCGTATCGTATTCCGCAGTACGCAAGCACGCCTTGTAAGCCTCCTGCAAGTCGAAATCAGCATATCCTTTGGTATAAGCGTCGGAGATAAGCGAAGCCGCATGATACCCGATCATTGTTCCCGTATAGTTCGAAGCCAGATCCCACATCGGGAAGATACCTCCCTCCTGATGCTTTTTCAGCAGCGAGCGGATAAAGTCATTGTTCAGCTGCGGTTCGATAATAGACAAGAGCGGGTGCAATGCGCGGAACGTATCCCATAGAGAGAATACTGTGTAAATCGGACGGTCTGCATTTCCCTGATGTACCTTCCGGTCCATCCCCCAGTAACGTCCGTCCACGTCGGTAAACAGATTCGGACTGATAGCCGTATGATACATAGCCGTATAGAAAATGGTGCGGTCGGTATCGCTGGAAGTTGAAACATCTATTTTAGAAAGATAGTCATTCCATGCCTGACGAGCATCGGAACGCACCTTCTCGAAATCCCATGCCGGAATTTCGGCATCTAGATTTTTCTTTGCACCTTCCGTATCGACAGCCGAGATACCCATCTTTACCATGACCTGCTCATCTTTTTTCGTCTTGAAACTGAGCAAAACCTTACAGCGGGGCTGCATCTTGCCGTTCTGGTCGGTCAGCGTATCCCTTACAATCTGATATGTAAAAGGTTTGGAGAACTTGGCATAAAAACTGATCTGCTGGTCGAATGCCCAGTATTCAGTCAGCTTATATCCTTTGATTTCCGTATCACTGACCACATCCACCTTCATATCCATGTTTGTCTGATGCTGGATAGAGTAATCCATGTCGAGAATAAATCCAGCCTCGTCGCTTGCCGGGAACGTATACCGATGCAAAGCCGCCCGCTTGGTAGCAGTCAGTTCCGCCTTCACCTTATACCGGTCCAGAAAGACCGAGTAATATCCCGGTTCGGCAGTTTCGTTCTGATGTGAGAATTCCGACGCATACGGCAGTGTCTGGCTGGCATAGTCCTGAGGATTGTATGTCTGCTTGCCTACTGTCGGCATCAGTAAGATATCCCCGTAATCGGCACATCCGGTGCCACTTACGTGTGTATGCGAGAATCCGTTAATGGTAGAATCTGCATAATAATATCCCGAGGAAGCATCCCAGCCGTCGATACGGGTATCCGGGCTCGGCTGAATCATTCCATTAGGTACTACGGCTCCGGGGAATGTATGTCCGTGTCCTCCCGTTCCGATAAATGGATTCACATATGCGGCATAGTCTTTTTCTACGCTTTTCGAGGTACATGACACTACTGCCATTGTCATTCCTACAGCACATGCTATCGCACAGATTTTGATTTTCATGGTGTGAAATTATAAGTTAGATAATTAGGATCTTTTCTTTATTTTCTTTCAGGGTAATAAATACATAGAGACTTTATTAAGAATAAATAAATGATGGAAAATCAATTATTTAAACCATATATATCCCGGTTTATTCCCCATTTCCAGTTCAAATGTATCGCCTTCCATGATTTGCTGATGAGTTATATAACTCTTGTCGTATGGCTGTCCGTTGAGCTTCACTGACTGGATATAACAATTCTCACGGCTGGCATTCCGGGCAATGACCGTGAATGTCTTTCCGTTGTTCAGGTGTAACTGTATCTTCTGAAATTTCGGGCTGCCTATTTCGTACCTGCCCGATACCGGATTGACCGGATAGAATCCCATGGCACTAAAAACATACCATGCCGACATCTGTCCACAATCCTCGTTGCCGCAGAGTCCTGCCGGAGTATTGGTATACAGTTCATGAGTAATCTGGCTGATGTATTTCTGTCCTTTCCACGGCTGTCCTGCCGCATTGTACAAGTAAGCTACATGATGGCTCGGTTCGTTACCGTGTGCATATTGTCCGATCATTCCCGTGCTGAAAATAGGAAGTTCGTCCTTGTCGGTAGGATGAAACGTAAACATGCTGTCCAGTTTCTGGGCAAAGCGTTCTTTGCTGCCGGTCAGTTCAATCAGTCCGTTCACATCATGTTGTACCGACCAAAAATACTGCCATCCGTTGCTTTCGCAGATATGCGGAGTATATTCGTCAGCCTTGAAATTCTCAATGAAGTTACCCTTCATGTCACGTGGCTGCATGAACGAAGTCGCCGGATTATACACATTCTTATAATTTTGAGAACGTGCATAGAACTGTTTGGCAATATCTTCCTTACCCATCTTCTTTGCCATTTCGGCTATGCAGTAGTCGTCGAAAGCATATTCCAGCGTTTTAGAAAGCGACCAGTTCTCATTATTATACTGGTCGTGCAGGTCGTAAGGAATATATCCTTTTTCCTTGTATACTCCTATGCCACGATACTCGTCGATGTTGGCTGTTTCCACACAAGCAGCCAGTGCTTTCTCTGCATCGAAGTCGCCGATACCTTTCAGGTAAGCATCCACAATCACCGGTACGGCATGGTAACCGATCATCATGTCCGTTTCGCTTCCATAGAAATTCCATACCGGCAGGCGTCCGTTCTGTTCATAAAATGCCAGGAACGACTTGATCATATCGTTGGTACGTTCAGGCTGTGTGTAAGTAAACAGCGGATGTGCTGCGCGATACGTATCCCATAAAGAGAACGTACTGTAGTTCGTCCATCCGTCGGCATGATGCACTTGCTTGTCGGGTCCATAATAAGAGCCGTCCACATCATTGTATATTGTAGGAGCCAGCATACTGTGATACAAAGCCGTGTAGAATACCGCCTTTTCATCCTTGTCGGGCGTATCTATCTGTATTTTGGCAAGCTCTTTGTTCCACATAGCCTTAGCCTTTTCCAGATACGAGTCGAAGTTGTTGTCGGGAGCTTCAGCCTGCAAGTTCTTGGCTGCCCCCTCCATACTTACCCCCGAAATGGCAGTTGCCAGTGTAATCTGTTCATTCTCCTCTGTGGCATAATCGAAACGTGCGACGACCCCTGTTCCGATACGCTTTCCATCCTTTTCGATGGCAGTAGAATCGATTGTCATCCGGGTAAACGGACGTGAGAAACGGGTGCAGAAATAAATCTTCTGTCCGCGAGCCCAGCCGTCGGAGAAACGATATCCCCGCACGGTTACCGAGTCGACCGCTTCGATATGAGAATCTTGCGTCGCATCCCAGTTCATGGCTTTGGCAAGGTTAAGGAAAATAGCCGATTCAGCTTTCGGGAATGTATAACGCTGGATGCCGCAACGTTCGGTAGCCGTCAGTTCCACGTTGATATTATAATCATCCAGCTTTACCTGATAATATCCGGCATAAGCACTTTCGTTGGTATGTGAAAATTTGGAATATATACCCAGCGGAGCTTCGGCCTCCTTGTATGGAATCGTAACCGGCATAAACGAGACATCGTAAAGATCGCCTGCACCCGTACCCGAAAGGTGTGTATGGCTGAATCCGGCAATTGTGCTGTCCGGATAAAAATAACCGGCAATGCGATCCCATCCGGGCAATCCGTTGTCAGGGCTTAGCTGTACCATTCCAAAGGGAACCTGAGCTCCCGGATAAGTGTTTCCTGTAAAGTCTGTTCCGATAAACGGATTGACGTATTGCGTGTAATCTTCCGTAATACTTGAAGATTGATTCGATGATGTACATGCGGCAAAAGCCAGAGCTGCGTAAAGTGGAATTGTCTTAAATCTCATAATACTAGTTTTGATTTGTAAATATAATAAGAATTATGGGAAAAACACTTATTCCGGTGTCTCATTTCTGCCAATTTGCTATATATGACTGTATATAGCTTCTGAATTTCAAGGTGAAAGGATATTTTGAAAAAATATATAAAGTTTTATTCCCATATACTGTTATCTTGGATGTTTGTGACAATAACCTGATCGTTCGGTAGGTATCATGCAAGGAGAGAAGTTCAGGTTATGTTTGGAAATCAAGCGGGTGATAGACGGACCAATCAATAAGTTGTCAGAATGTTTTTTAAGGTTCATAGCGGAGCTGAGAAAAATAGTGATTTATCGTGACATCTGATGTAAAAGACCGGGTCTTTTGAAAAATTTTCCACGAGGACCGTTGATGTTTTTGTACAAAAACAATAATTTTTTGTACAAAGCTTTCGAGAATTTGTACAAAAATTGTGAGGTTCACGCAGTCGTTTGGGAGCATATGCGTTGAAAAATCTTGTGCCATGAATTGAAAGATGATTTCTGTTCAGAGCTATTTCCAATGACCCTGAACAGAATCGAGAAAATTATAGTCAGCGCTGCATCTGCAGTAAATTAAATCAATCTGAAAATTCAAATGATAAAAGCGTTATACTCTTCACTGAACGAATGCGAGCCGTTTTCGTTTGTGAAATCGGTTCCGAGAAAATGATCGGATAACGTACAGAGAGCGTGTTTGCAGTCACTCTGTCGGATGGCTATCGATACGCAATGATTGTCATTCCCGTACGAAATCATCAGGATAGGTATGTCGTGCAGCAATTCGATGATACGATTGCCTGCATCCGAATCTCCCCAGTTCAGCTTTCCGAGTATGCTGATAGTGGCAATATTGTTTTCTGTAGTTATTTCGGCAAATCCTGACAGTTCACGGCGGAGCAGGCTCAGGGTTTCGGTATCTGTTTCTATCGCCATCGAAATATTGGTGCTGGATGATGTCATCAGATAAATGGATACCTTGTACTTCGCAAAGACAGAAAGTGTTTTCTCCAGAAATCGGAAGGAAGAAACACTTCCCGATGAGTGCAGTCGGATGTAGGTGATGTGCTTTCGGACTGTGATGGCTTTTACGGTATGCGTTTCTTCTTGTATCTCACTGACGAGGTGGATGATGCGACCTTGTCCGTTTATCAGACGGATGCTAATCTGATGTTGGTGGGCAAGCGAGAGACTGCGGGGCGATACCAGACGAACGCCTGCATTGATGAGGCTCTCGGCTTCTTCGAAGGAGAACATGGTACCGTTGCTTTCTCCCGGCTTTTTGTTGTCGTTCGGGATGTATATTTCTTTTGCCTGTGTCCGTTGTAAGAGCTCTTGAGCGCAGAAAGCGATAGCCAGATACACAGCATAAGCGCAACTGTCGCCTTTGGCGATATATTCTACTTCACCATAAGCATTCTGGCATACAAGCGACTGGGTGACATAGACTGCGGCTTGTGCTGTTTGCGAGAAAGCTTGTGCCTGCTGGCAGATTGTTTCTAAATCAGGTTTCCCGTCAGCATCCAGGTGCATCAGTGTCGCAGCATCGGCTACAGTAGCATCGATGTGTCGGCTTTTTAAATAGGCGGCTATCAGTGCGGAAGAAATGTATTCTCCCGAAATAAGCAATCTGCGTTCGTCGGACTGGCTGAACGTGCTGTTTGCCAGTTGCCGGATATGTTGGAAGTTGGATGTGATCTGTGTTTGGGCAAACTCAAAGGCAGAACCATGATCGGGCAGGAATCCGGACATCGTTTCCATGCAGCGTTTTTCCAGATGCAGGATGGCTTGTGAAGCCTTTTCCTCTTCGGCACGGAACAGATGGATGGAAATATCTTGCAGGCTGCGTTTGATCCAGTCGAAAGCAGGAACGATAACGAGGAGAGGAGCTTCTTTGCAGATGACATCGGAGAGTTGCAGGATGTCTTCGGGAGCTGTTACTGTATCTAAATTGCAGACTTTCATTTCTTTTCTTTTGCGTTAAGTGTTTGGTTATCTATGCCTTTTGTTTACCTTTTCTAACTTTGTTTGTACGGTTGTTTTGTAACGAGGCGTAAAGATACATATTTTTATGAAATCATATTCCTTTACTCAACTTTTGTGTGAAGGAGAATTAAAATAAAGGAAAATGATTTGAAGAAGGCTTAAAAATGCCTTGTCGTAATGAGTTTATCCGATTTTTTAAGTCGGCTTTCGGTTTTTTCTCTATATTTGCAACCGTCTGAATGAAACTATATGCACGAAATTACATTACATAGCCAGAGAAAATCGATCCGTTTCCGTCGCTGGAGCCGGAAAAATTATGCTGTGTTCGGAAGTCTGCACCGGCATGTCACGATTGGACGGGTGTGTAAGGGAATTGCCGATTCATCGTTGGATAAGGCAAGACATATCGTGTCGGTAGAAGGTAACGGGCAGCGTGTATATGCTATGGACGGCGTCAGGGAGCAGGATGCCTTGGCGCAGGATATAGGGATTCCGCTGGGATATGTCATGCTGCGTCTGATGGGACAGCCTGTGGTTGTTGAACCGGCAGGTAGTAAGGCTGCTTGTAGTAGAAAGATTCAGAATAATTGTCATTTATCGAAACGGAATGGCGAAAGGATTCGTGTGGCATCTGGTGATAGGTGCATACGGATACTTTCGCCATTCCGCTTTTTTATGTATACAAAAAATAGATTATGATCGAAAAATTAGAAAAGAAAGTTGACGACGGTCTTGCGTTGACGCAGGAAGAGGCGCTTTGGTTGGCGGAGAAAGCTCCTTTGGATGAATTATATGAAGCGGCTCATCGGATTACGATGAAATATGCTTCGCATAAGTTTGATATGTGTTCCATTATCAATGCTAAGTCGGGACGTTGTTCCGAGGACTGCAAGTGGTGTGCTCAGTCGGCACATTATGCAACGGGTGTTGAGGTGTACGGACTGGTTTCGCAAGAGGAGTGTCTGCGTCATGCAAAGGCGAACGAAGAACAGGGCGTTTCTCGCTTCTCGCTGGTGACGAGTGGACGGAAACCTTCCAATAAGGAGATAGAGGTTTTGTGTCAGCATTTTGCATACTTGAAAGAGCACTCGGACATACTGCTTTGCGCTTCGCTGGGACTGGCTACCGAAGAACAGCTTGCTTTGCTGCATGAAGCAGGGGTAGTCCGTTATCATTGTAATCTGGAAACGGCTCCTTCTCATTTTGCGAGTCTTTGCTCTAC
>ULQS01074072.1_pt1 | contig 13216 bp, 9 predicted proteins | sample 1954751 | NCBI WGS metagenome assembly ULQS01 (sample SAMEA4835662, study PRJEB28245) | human gut metagenome | biome: gut microbiome; material: fecal sample | place: Denmark | collected 2008 | reverse complement strand
CAAACTCCGCGGACAGCTCACAAGCATTGTTATGATCGCCGAAGGCGCGGGCAAAGCGGAGGATTTCTGCGAATATGTCCGAAAATACACCGATGTTGAGATAAAGGCGACGGTGCTTGGCTATATCCAGCGCGGCGGCAACCCGTCCGCGTTCGACAGAGTGCTTGCCGCTAAAATGGGGCAGCGTGCGGTTGAACTGCTTGCGGACGAGGCGAATATGCGCGGAACGGACCGTGCGGGAAGCAGAGCGGCGGAAAATAACGATTTGCGAGAGAACTTCGGATACGCCGTGGGCATAAGGGAAAACCGCATTATCAGCGTTCCGCTTGCGGAAGCAGTTTCAACGCGGGATTGCTTTGATGATAAACTTTATGACCTGAATTCGGTTATGGCAAAATTCTGAGTGCGGCTCAGTGAACGGAAAAGGAAGCAAACGGAAAAATTCATGGATTTAAACAGAAAACGAATGAATGCCGGCATAACCGCCGAGGATAACCGTTCGGAGCTGTCGGCAGGTTCGGCGGTGACGCTTGAAATCACGGCGTACGGTTCGGAGGGGCAGGGGATTGCAAGGCATAACGGCATGGCTGTATTCGTGCCGGGCGCAATTTGCGGAGAAACCGTTGAAGCGGAAATAAAAAAAGCCGCACCCTCGTTTGCGGAAGCGAAACTTCAAAAAATCCTTCGGCCGTCGGCAGAAAGGGTAATTCCGCCCTGCCCGCATTATGCCGAATGCGGGGGCTGTGATATTCTTCACATGAGCTATGCGGAGCAGCTCCGCATGAAGCGTGAAACCGTGCGCAGCGCAATGGAGCGTATAGGAGGCTTTCGCGGGATTGAAATTCTTCCGTGCATCGGCGCGGACAAGCCCGAACATTACAGAAACAAGGCCGTTTTTCAGTTTGCAAATGCCGAAAAGACAAATAAGAAAAACCTTCGGCAGGTTCTTTCGGGCTATTACGAACAAAAAAGCCATAAACTCGTGCCCGTTGAAACATGCATGATTCAGAACGAAGAGGCAATGACGGCGAAAAGAATCGTTGCCGAATGGGCTAATTTGTTCGACATCCGCGCCTTCGATGAAAAACAAAAAAGCGGGACTTTGAGGCAGCTTATGGTGCGCAGAACCGAGGGCGGAACGATGGCTGCGATAGTAACAACAGGCGCGCTTCCGCATTCGGACGAGCTTGTTTCAATGCTGAAACGCGGTCTGCCGTCGCTTGCATCCTGTATCCACGGAATCAACCGCAACCCGCGTGATCCCGGTATCGGAAGCAAAACCGAACTGCTGTTCGGCAGCGCGGAACTTGCCGAAACGGTTTGCGGATTGAAATTCAACGTCGGTGCGCACAGCTTTTTGCAGGTGAACCCCGAACAGACGCAAAAGCTGTACCTTGCCGCCGCAAATGCATTGAACCTGACTGCAAACGATGATGTTGCGGATGTTTTTTGCGGGATAGGCACGATTTCCTTGCTTTTGGCTCAACGCGCCCGCTCCGTTCTGGGCATTGAAGCGGTTCCGCCCGCCGTTAAGGATGCCCGGAGGAATGCAAAACTCAACAACATCAAAAACGCGGAATTCATCTGCGAAAATGCCGAAACCGCCCTGCCCCGCCTCGTTGCGGAAGGCAAACGCTTATCGGCAATTTTGCTCGATCCGCCGCGCCGCGGAGCGGAAAAGCCCGCTCTTGATGCAATTGTAAACAGCGGAGCCGAACGCATCGCATATGTCTCCTGCAACCCCGCAACGCTTGCCCGCGATTGCAAAATACTCGCCGCCGCAGGCTATTCCCCGATGTCGGTTCAGCCCGTGGATATGTTTCCGATGACACATCACGTGGAGACGGTTGTCTTACTTTCCAAGGGAGAAATCGACTCCAAAAAGGTACGTGTGGAGTTCTCTTTGGAGAATATGGATATGTCCGGATTCCAGAAAGGCGCAACCTATCCGCAGATCAAGGAGTACGTGCGGGAGCATAGTGGACTAAAGGTATCTTCCCTGTATATTTCTCAGGTAAAGCGGAAATGCGGGCTGGATGTTGGACAAAACTATAATCTGTCGAAGAAGGAGAATGTCAAGCAGCCCCAATGCCCGCCTGAGAAGGAATTAGCGATTAGAGAGGCATTCAATTATTTTGGAATGCTTTAGTTTAGAAGACCTGGGATAATTGTCTTTCGTAATTATCCCAGGTCTTCAGTTCATTCATTGATGAGATAGACTTTTCCGTGCGCTCTTGTAATTGCCACGTATAGCTTATTCCTAGTCGATGGGGCTAATTCGCACAATTTTCCGGCAGCATATTTTTCCGCTGTAGCCTTATTAAGCATCACGCAGACATCTTGATAATGATCTTCTCCTTTGGTATCTCCCCAATTTCTATGGCTAGATCCATACTTTGAGCTGTTTCGGAAATGTAGCTTTACAATATTCGGATTCGCTAAAATACTATTTATCTGGGCTTGTTCAGAGAGGAAAATGATATCACTTGCTTCGCTACTCATTCCTGTGTTCTGGTTAGAATATATCTCAATGCCCAGATTCTCTGTAATAAAACAGCAAATACTGGAACTGCAGCGCCAACTCTTTACAAGTGATGTCTTGTCAGACAAGAAGCCTCGGTTTATAAAGCGTGCTTCATAGTTTGGGAAATTATCAAATAGATTTTTATTAGCATTACCGTCCCGGCTTGTATCATAGGTGTGCTGGTAGAAATCACCAACAAAAAGCATGTTTATGTTGGCTGTCATAAGTTGCTCGAGGAAAGAAAAATCACGCCCCGCAATGTCCTGTATCTCATCAACAATAAACTCATCAAAATATTTTTCTAAACGCCGCTTCAGTGTTTCCATCGATCCGGTATGTTCAATCAACAACGCCAACCTGTTACTATAAATATAGCCTGCCGATGTAATATAATAGGCTTTATCACATTGTCGTAATCGGTTATTGGGATTTTTCTCGTAAAATATGCCTCTAGTCTTAAGCTTATCTGCTAAAAACGGCTTATAGCAAAATCTATACAGGAACGTAAAATATCCCATGACCCAAATATTTTCTGGCCAGTCGCCATTGAACTTCTCAGAAATTTTGCGACATAGATTGTTGTAATTTCCAACTGTATATGTGACTATGAGTGATCGCTTATCCCGGGAAAGAGAATCAACGATATAAGTCGTTTTCCCTGAGCCAGCAACAGCAAAGATTACTCTTTTATCCATTTGATGCCTCTCTTTATATAGTCGGGGACTACTATCTGATCATCTTGAGACAGTAGCGCATATGCGGCTTCTGTTTTATTGTTCAGCATGTAATCCAAGGCAGGCGAGTCAAACAGCGTATCGCATAGCGCTGGATTATCCCCATAGAGGATAATTTCAAAAGTCCGCTTCGCATCATCAACCTCGTAAAAAATCTTTATATTAGGACTGGACGCGTAATCACTATACTTGTCCACACAGTGCTTCCGATAATCCGTATCGTTATCTGTTATGATGGCGACCTTACAGCCAGTTAATTTTGCGATATCGAGATATCGTTTGAAACTCAACCCGCGCACATCGATAATATGGACACCATCAGATTCTGGGGAGCATCCAGCGCATGTCTTGTAAAACTTCTCCATTAACATATATTCGGATGGGCCTTCAACCAGAATAGCCTTTTTCGCAAGTGCAAATTCTATAATGCTAGCAGGAGGGGCTTTCATAAAATACTTGGCCGTTTCGTCACACAGATCCTTCAGCATAATCGGTTTATCCGTGCCATTGATATGCATGATTAAAAGGTTCTTCAACTCTAACCGGGTACTAATCAGACTGTTGTGCGTTGTAATAAAAAGTTGCCCGCTCTGCGTGTCAGATACTCGCTGAATCAATTTGCGAAGGTTAACCGGACTCAGGTGGTTTTCTGGTTCTTCAACAAGGATGACGTCAACATTTTCACCAGAGCGTTCAAGTGCAAAATCTGTCTTTATGAAGATTTGTTTGCCGGTGCCTTTGCTATCAATCCCAATTTCATCCTCATAGATCATTAAGTCCGACTCGAGTCCCATTGCAGATCCGCTCTTTAATCCAAATGCATAGTGTCTGTCAGTAGGTAACCGCTCATTGAGAGCTTTTAGGCTATCTGCTTGGAAGTTGGTTCGCATCTGGCGGTAACTATTTTTATGATTTGCGCGTTCTTTTACATCTTGCTCGGTGTATCGTATGTACATTCGGCGTACAAAGTCGGTGGTAGCATACTCAGAGTTCATAGTAGAGCTATCTATGAGAATACTACGAATTTTCTTCTTTTAGCCAGTATAGCCCTCATCCGCAAAAGTGGAAAAGCGGATCGAGTAGTAGTCGTACGGAAAATAACCAGACTCTGCCGACAAAACGGCTGTTATCTCCGCTCGGTAATCTGGATTTGGTTCGCACACCAAACGAATCCCGTCACACTCTGTTTCGTCTGTGTTATTTTTGCCGCACATTGTAAAATCAAAGTTGTCACCCGATAAGTATAACTCGATTCTGAGAACTGGGAGGTTTTCAAAGGTTCTCCGTCCAGAGTGGAACTTTTTTACGGCATCAATATTGATAAACCGATCTAGACCAATCGATTCCACTCTGCGCACATTTCCGCCAGCAACCAAATCAATAGCCTCGAGGATACTACTTTTGCCAACTTCGTTATCGCCCACAAGAATATTAATTCTCTCATTAGGCGTTACGGTGTAATCTCTAAATCGTCTGAAATTGATAAGCCGAATTTTTGTTATAATTGAAGCCATTGTATCGTCCTCGCTTTATCCTAAAACCGCGTGGCAAGCGGCCTCATATCCTGCATATGTTCCAAGGCTTCGGATCGCCGATTGTTGCCGCCGCCTTCTGCTGCTGAGGGAGCTACTGTTAGGCTGAAGCAGGTTCGCATATTCACCCCCACGGCACAGAGTAGCCCATTCTCTCGTCAACTCTCGCGTTCTAGAGATTACCTCAATATGGGCAGCATCCTCGTTGTCATACTTTGGAATGATCTTATACGGCAACGTGTGTATGTGCCGTTTTCCGAATCCGCCTTCTGGCTGGAAATCTTTAATAGCATCCGACAGTGCATCGCTATTAAGCAGACCGACGATATAAATGGCTTCATCTTCACTATCTGCAAGATACCAGTATAAGGTTTGATCAATAATCAGCCGAGCACGATCAAGCGTTTCGAGCGAAATGTAAGCTGCACACGGATTCGCACCGCTCGCACTTGAGAGCACCAACCAATTTTTAGTAGAAAAGTTCTGCTTGTCTAGTTTGCCATAAATATTGATGGTATCGTGCAAATAAGTTGCCAGAGAAGATGGGGTGTTCGTATCTTCCTCAATTTGGTTGAATACATAGGCTGTACTGGTATTCATCAAAGCTTTGTCAGTAGCAGAAATTGCTTTCCACTGACCATCTACCTTCTTTCCGGGCATCAACACCTTAGCCGGAGTAGCCATATAAAATGGAGAAAGATTCTTGGAGATAAATGCGTCAAAAATATAGCTTTTATCTACATTCTCCGCGGCCAAGCCCTCGCAACTGGTCTTCTTCTGATCGTTCACGAGATACCACAAATTGCTTGTCCGCTCAATCGGAGCAATGTCCCAATTCCCGTTTGGCCGCTCTACAAACTCATGGAAGAGGGCAGTCCGTGGGAACAGGTCACAACCCTGAGAAAACTTTAATGCACCGCCGCCTAGGATATCGGCCACTTCCACATTTCGCCCCTTATTTGTCCAAGCGCTCCGATTACCTTGGCGGTTTAGAGTATAGTGCACCTCTTCATAAACTCCAACATCCGTATAAACTCGCCCTTCAAGTACATCAGGTGATGGTGGATCGTCTTTCTTTCCAGAAAGGACAATGGCCTTATTCTTGAATGTATTCTGGGGTAATTCCCATATCGCATCAAATTGTAATGGCAAAGCTACATCAGACGAGCGATACTTTTCACTTCGCAATGGTTCGTGGTTTAAGCCGCTCAAAAGGCTTCCGGGCATGACGCAGCTCCATCGAGCACCATCTTCCAAGTAACGATTGACAGCACTTAACAAGAAAGTTGTGGCAAGCTCCATGTGCGGGTGGGAGGCACCAACAGGTTTGATCCCATACTGCCGAGCAATTCTTTGGAGTGTAGTCTTGTAAGGATTATCCGCCAATTTGCTCATTGCCATCCACGGCGGATTGGAAACAATGCAGTTAAACTGTTGCTCTGTCAGTCCGGGGCGGTAACTATTGCAGATGATAAAGTACCATATACCATTGCGGCCTTCTCTTTGCAAGCGTTCCAATTCCTCAACCAATTGTTGTGCTGATGGTAAAAGGGCCTGACGCTCTTCGTCAGAAAGTGTTATTTCGCTATCTGTTTCCACAGCATCAATCAATCTATCAACGGCATCAGGTTCAATTGGAGTCTCGACTTCAGATGCCCTTGCCATAGCTAAACGGTAGACTTTCGCCATAAAGGCATCGAACATTTTTCGGTGTACCGGCGACAGCAGAAAAGCAGGCAGAGATACTTCGTGGTGGGCAAAATGAAGGATATATGCGTCATTAGCGTCATCCGGCATTTGATGCGTTATGGGCGTAGCAATGAACAGCGAATCGGCGTGGTAAATTGGAACTGTGATATCTCCATGATGAACCGAGAAAAGATCTCGCATGGACATAACCCAGTTAACCTTTGCCAGCATGACCGCCAACGGATCGATATCAAATCCCATAACGCAAGAGAAAACGATATCATCTTTTTCCGTAGAATATCGTTCTGGAACGATATCATATTGCCGCCGTACTGCCTTTATCGACTCAATAAGGAATACGCCAGACCCACAGCACATATCTACGATGCGCGGAGAATTTCCGGCCAGTAAATCCATATTATATTCTACAATATCTTGAGCAACCCAGTGTGGCGTAAACTCCTGCCCTAGCATCAAGCGATGCTCTTTGTTAGCAAGTTGTGCTAACAAACGGCCAAAAATATCGGTTTCTCCCACGCGTGAGAAATCATAGGCAACCAATCTGTGCTGCAATTCGGCAACACTGCCAACAATCTGCTCCACATAAGGAATATTATTGAGCCAGCCAAAGTAATCGTAATCCACGAGGTTAAAGACATTTTGTCTTGCAAAATACTCACCGTTGAGGATCTTTTTAATTTCATTGGCATCACTTATAACTGGCTCTCCAGCCATGACATTAACGCAGATGATTTTAGCAACTGTAACCAAATAAAACTCGTTGATGTACGTCCCAACAGAAAATTTGCCGTAATCAGATACCCCAAGATAAGCAATGAAGTTTTGCCAGACCTGCTGAATCAGCACCGCATAGTCAGGCTTTTCACTCATCGCTCTGATGACGGTATCCCTAAATACGGAAATGTTTTGGCTATAAAAGCTGCTATCCATACCAAAATCCGTGACGAGTGTACTAGCATTCAGCAGCCTGGACTGCTCTCGGTCAAGGAATTGGCTGACAAATGCCTCAAATCTACGAAACTCTTCATCAGTTTCCCGTGACAAATCAACGGCTGCCGTTTGGGTCAGTTCGATATTATCTGGGCCATACAAGTGACCATCCTCTACATCCCCAACAATAGTGACCGAATATCCGTACCAGCGAACAGTGTCAGAAAGTACTCCGAGTATTTCTTCCGCAGGGATACCAATATTGTGCAGTGCCGCACAGTATTCTTTAACCTGATGATATCCCTCATCAAAGATAACCTGTTGGGTGAGATTTTTCTCATATTCAATAGCAGTTTTACCGACAACCGCATCAACAAACCCCTCGCGGTTTCTATGCCCAACAGAGAAACGGACATGGGCTTCTGTTCCTTCCATGTGAGCTTGAATCCACCACGGAGAACCCGGAAAAATGCTAGGAAGCTTCGAGGACAGATAATGGCGCAACCGATCCTCGACCGCTCCAGAAGAAATCATTGCTTGAGCGTGATGAGCAAAATCCCTGAGTTCGTTATAGTTCATATTTGGCACCCCTTTCATTAAGTCTTTTTCGGAGCAGCGCTCTGATCTGCATTAATAGGCTTTCTTCATCAGTAAATGATTCCAAAATAGTGGTATCAATAGCATCGCGCAGTTCTGGAGTAAGCTTTTTCCTTTTCGCTATCGTTATACCGTATTCTGAGAGTCGCTGAAGTTGGCGGTGGTTTAATTTAGGAAATAGCAACTGGCGCACATGGCTTGCTTCTATTTTAAGTGCGCCACCGCCCATTACTGTGCAGAGTAATTCCAGATAGCATCTGCTCCAGGTTGAGTTCAGAAGCGCCAAACAAATTTTAATGGTTTCTTCTGAGTCCCCCCACAGAGTGACAAAGTTCGCATCCACTGCAATAGGATTTTCCTTCAATTGCGGGACATAAACGCAGTCTGCCGCAGTTGAACTAACACGAGTGATGCAAAGATTGGGGAGATGTCTTGGGGCAAATTGCGGTAGCATATACCAGAACCGTTCATATTGGAAGTTAATCTTTTTCTCATTTGACTTTACCGCACTGTACTCTCTGAAAGATATTTCTCTCGGATTTTTGTATTTTTCTGCCGCAGAAATATACTTGCTCAGTGTACTTGGTAGTTCTTGATACTGTCCTGCTACGTTATGTGTACAGACGGCAAAATCTTGAGACCGTATGTAATTTTGTAAGTATAGCACGCCTGTTTCTACCGTTTGCGGGTTCACTGCAAGCCCAGTTACTTGGCGGCGGTTCTGCACACAGCGAATGATATACTTTTGGGAGACATCAATTATCCCTCCACCAAACCATTTGCCTGTGCGCAAGGAATATTCATCATCAGTTTTACCAATAATCTTAAAATAAAAGAATTCGTTTGCACCTGTCCGTAACCCCTGTCCACAATGTATTCCCAAGTCACCTAGCGTCATGTATGCTTGCTCAGGGACATTATTCAATATGCTGTCTAATTCCGGTGGAAGTTGGGAGGCGCTATTTTGCGCCTGAAAATCTCCCGATAACATCCACTTTGGTATACGTTGAGAAGCCAGCATCTGAGGAAATAACGACATGGTGCTTCTGCTTTCTAGTGTAAAGTCGTTGTCGGTAGCATTTACCTCGCTGGTCAACAAGTCCATAAGAGCTTTTTCTCCTGATAGACCATTCCATGTTAAATTATCAACTAAGGAGCGCTCTCCCACGAGCCCTGCTCCTAAATCAATAAACAGTGTTTTCTCGCCTGTTGCCTCAGACAGGGGAACAATCTTCTTCTTTTTAGCGACAATAAGACAAGTCCGTACCAGAGCGTTATCGAACCAGCAAGCATTCACATCCCTTGCTATGGCTAGCACATCAAAGGTCTTTAGTAAAAGATATTGAATAGGCTTTGCGTATTCGCGGTTTAGCCAAGTCTCAGGTACTACCATAGCTAAAACTCCGTCCACTTTAACTAGCGCAGCACACAAGATCCACGATGGCACCGCCATATCGGATAACCCTGAGTAATTTTGGGTAATCTGAAGCAATAGCTGTTTTTCTTCTGCATCCAGATAAGGGAGCTGATTCAGTAGAGCGAAAAGGTTGTTCCTAATGCTGTTTCCTGTTGGCATTACACTATTACCATCATTCTGGAGTTGATAGCGCACATAAGGGGGGTTTGTAATAACCAAATCCCAACCTAGTTCTGTAACGATGGCTTCGCTCCGAAAAGCATCCTCACAGATGATGGTTGCTTGCGATAATCGTTTTTGGCATGTTTCAGCAACTGGCTCATCAATTTCCACACCAAGAATATGGGCACTTTGCAGAGCCTTAGAAGCAACGGCGTTAAGTAAATCGCCCTTGCCTGCCATTGGATCGATAATAGAAGAATACTGCCGTCCTTGCGGCAATAGTAGAGACAATAATGCAGCCACTTTATCCCCGGAGAAGTATTGCCCAAATCGCTTTTGATGAGAGAATGTGTTACCTGGTTTTTTCATATTATTTGGTCCTTTTCCGAGAATCGTAGAATTCGTAAACTTGCTTGGCATCCATTTTAACATCCACACCCAATTTCATACAGCGATTGACATACCACGAAAAACATGTGCGCTTATCGAAGTCTGGATCAGTCATATGATCGGCAAGGAGCGAACGCAATACATCTTCATCTGTTAGCTGCGAACCATGTTTCCTTGCTGAACTTTTCTTGAGTAGGAAAAGCGGATCTCCCTGGACCGATCCATCTGACACCACCTGCTTAAAGCTCGCTTGGGTTTTATCCAGAATGTTGGTGAGCACAATTTGTAGTCCCGCGCTAGTAACAGCCTCGCTGAAGGCATCCCACACTTTTGCTTTCGCTGCATGGAAAACAATTGATGCATAGTGGTTTGGCTTTAGTACACGATTGATCTCGCTGAAAACCTGCGTCAAGAGATTCTGATAAGTCAGGATATCCTTTCCCTGAGAAGCACTGATTATGATCTCATCCTCGCGGTGTGTGACTTTGTTAAGCCAAAGTTCATTGATCTGGTTTACTTCTGCATAGGGGATAAAATCCCCAAACGGTGGATCTGTAAACACAAAATCAATGCTATTATCGCTTTCCTTCATCTTCGCACTGGAACTATTGTGTATTGTAACCTGCCCAGTATAATCCTGCAGCATAGCATAAGTCTCAGCAAAGGGCTTGACCTTTCTTTTGAGGCCAAGGAGAATGTTCTTTTCTACCGGCAGTTTGCTGATATACAATACCCCACTTTGAGCGCTGGTCAATATAAAATCTTTGGCCTTTTTCTTTGCGACCACACGGGTCATTAGAGTGCAGTGGGAGGCATTATAGCTCAGAAGTAGTAGCTTTAAGGCGTCAGCTATATTCCCTGGGTATGTTTCCGTCAGTTTCCATAGTTTTGACATTACGATGTAGTTCCTGGCGGTATAAAAGTGGTGCAAATGCGTAATGCCATAGTGATAGCCCGCACGATGGAGTTCCCCCCACTGAATCTCTTGAGGAGTATCACTGAGGGGATAGTTGCTCTCAATTTCTGTGACACGGGCTACATCCGCTTCCGTAGCCTTTCGATCCCAGTTACAGCCTTTGGTGGTACCATAAATCCATGCTGGGATACGCTTCTTCCGGGATGCTTGCCTCTGGAGCAATCTGTCATAATACTCTTCGGTGGCAAAAGTCATTTCGTCTATATGGTGTGCCTTTTTACAGTGAGGGCAAAGAATCTCGTCCTTGAACTGTACCGGATTGCGAGAAGTGCCATGCTCAAAGTAGGAAATTTCGGCATGGCAGTTAGGGCATATCAGCATCTCAGACCAAATGACATATCGAACTGTTCCTGCTGCCCCAGCAGGGTCTGTCACTTCATATAGCTCACCGACGAGATCCTGCGCTTTTTTAAGAAACCCTTCAACAGCCTCTGTAAACTCACGATTGGTTATTTTGCTTAGAATCGTTTTAATCGCAAATGCGGCATATGTCCCGATTTCATATAACACTACATTTCGGGCACCCCACACAGGAGTTACATTTAGGCTTTTTGCAATCTCTTTCATGCGTTTAGTTGGATGTTCACACAAAAGGGCCGCAATCCCCGTGCTTCCGCTACCAGCAAAAGCATCTAATACAATGTCTCCCGGATTAGTAGTACAAGCTATATAGACAGCAATAGCCTCGGGAGATATTTTAGTTGGATAAGGGAATGTATTATAAAAGGCTCCAGATCGAGAAGATGGGAGCGGTTTAGCATATAAGGCTTCTATGTTATCCATAAACGTGGTTCCTTCCTAGGATGGGAGCGCCTTCTCTTCGCATATGCACTCTACCAAATTTTAGCACAGTTGACGCAAGCCTACTCATCCACAAACTCCATAATATCGTCCAATGAGCAGCTCAGAGCGTTGCAAATCCGCCCCAGCACATCAGTGGTGACATTGTCGCCATGGGTGAGCTTATTCATTGTATAGTGGCTTACCTGGGCCATCGCTTCGAGATCTTTCTTCTTCAGATCTCGGTCGATGAGCAGTTTCCATAATTTTTTGTAGCTTACAGCCATAGCCGTGACCTCACTATCATTTTAATCTGCTGTGTTGCTTTAAAGTTTATTATATCATGGTATATCGAAAAAATCAAACAAATGTTAGCGTTCGAAAACAAATATGAATTCGTGATGTGTTCAGCAATGATAATAATCACCCATTTTTTGGATATGTACGAACAGTGACTGCACTTGCTAATTAGCGGGTGTTATAGCCGATGCATGGACATGAGAGTATTCCAAAGGGGCTGCTCTTTTGGTGTTGAGTTTCCAATAGGGGCGAGTAGCATCCCTGTTGGCAAGGGGATTTCAAAGGGGAACAGCGTTTCCCTTTGTCTGGGGTGTTCAGAGGGGATTGTGTTCCCCATTGACTGGAAGAATCCAAAGAAACCGGAGGTTTCGTGGCACACGACTTTCACCAGAAAGTCTAGTGTGTTATACCTTTGCTTCCGGCTGGCGCTGGAAAGGGGTTGCCTTCGCCATCTGCTGTACGGGCAGATAGCGGTAGGCAGACACTTTTCTGCGGCAGTAGGACAGGCGGATTTTGTGATGTGGGTTACGGCACAAATGCAGGATTTTTGAGAAGCAAAATCTGACTGGACGGAGAAGGAAGCAGAGGTATATACAAGCCCTCGTCCCGCCGCAGCGACACACTAAAACCACCACGGCAGCTCCAGCCAGAGGTTATCCATTGCAGTATCTTCCAATGTCTTTGCACGGCTCTCTCGCAGATTGAAATGAATTGCTGAGCCGATCATCGTATGCTCCACATCGTCCGTAAAGCCATAGCGGTACAGCAGATAGGCTTGCTCACGCTCGGAAAGTCTGCCCAAACCTTCGTACAGCTCACGCATGGTTTCTTTATCCACATAAATCTGTTCCGAAGATTTGACGGTCGGATCAGCAATGGCTTCAATGCGCAGTAGCCGTTCCTCACCGGGAAGAATCTCATCCAATCGGATTTTCTGCAAGGCAAGTCCGTCTGTGGTGCTGGTCATTCTCTGTTCATATTGGGAGAAAACATCCCGTATCAGGTCGGTCATGGCGTTGCGGATGAACGGTGCGGCGTAAGTCAAAAACTTGATGCCCTTACTGCTGTCAAAGAGGGGAATGGCGGTCAGCAGACCGAGGCAGCCCTCCTGTTCCAGATCGCTGGTTTCTGTGCTGAGGTCACTCTCTGCCAGATTGGATTTCA
>ULQS01017904.1_pt1 | contig 13217 bp, 9 predicted proteins | sample 1954751 | NCBI WGS metagenome assembly ULQS01 (sample SAMEA4835662, study PRJEB28245) | human gut metagenome | biome: gut microbiome; material: fecal sample | place: Denmark | collected 2008 | reverse complement strand
TCACTAAATCAGCAGGAGCCGACAATCGTATCCTGTGGAGGCGGTGTGGCAATGCGACAGGAAAATGTAGACTGCATGCGGGATGGGGGAAGCGTTGTATTTCTTACGGCAACACCGCAGACCATATACGAACGTGTAAAAAACAGTACGGACCGTCCACTTTTAAACGGTCATATGAATGTTGCATACATTTCTGAACTGATGGAAGTACGCCGGCCAAAGTATGAGGCGGCTGCAGACATTCTCGTAGCTACGGATGGAAAAACAAAAGAAGAAATCGCAGAAGAAATTATTGGGCGACTGGAGGAATAAGCGTGAAATTTAATTGGGATAATATTGTATTTCAGATGCTGGGAAAACTTGTGGACTGCGTGTGGGTCAGCATTTTATGGGTGATCTGCTGCATTCCGGTTTTTACGATCGGGGCATCGACCACCGCGTTGTATTACACGGTACATAAATCCATCCGCGGTGACCGCGGATATACCACAAGAACCTTTTTCGGAGCGTTCAGGGACAACTTTAAGGCTGCAACACTGCCATATCTTGTATGGCTGGCCGTTATGATTGTTTTGGGCTGTGATGCCTATATCACCTATCAGGTATTAAAAACCGGCAGTATGAAGGGCGCATTTTTCTATTTCTTTCTGATTATGATTGCTGTTGCGATTATGTGGAGCGCATTTTTATTTCCATATATTGCAAGATTTGAAAATACCGTAAAGCAGACATTGAAAAATGCATTTCTGCTGATGATAAGGCATCTGCCATGGGCATTGCTGCTGCTGGTGATTTTAGCTGCATCGGTTTTATCGGTTTATATCATACCGGTATTGCTTGTGGTGATTCCGGCAGTTGCATCGATTGTATTTGATTTTATTTTAGAGCGCCTGTTCCGCCGCTATATGAGTCCGGAGGATTTAGAGCGTGAAGAGGAAAATGATATGTATGCATCATAATACATAAATAAAAACAAAAAGAGAGGGAGAAACAAATGAGTGTAACAATTTCTGAAGCAGTAAAGTATATCGGAGTGGATGATAAGACGATTGACCTGTTCGAGAGCCAGTATGTGGTTCCGCATGGCGTATCTTATAATTCTTATCTGATTTTTGATGAAAAGGTAGCTTTGATGGATACGGTAGATGCCAGGGGCATGGAGCAGTGGGAGAAGAATCTGCTGGCCGCATTAGACGGACGGAAAGTGGATTATCTGATAGTTTCCCATCTGGAGCCGGATCATGCCGGAAGTATCGGACGTCTGGTAGAGCTTTTCCCGGAAGTGACCCTGGTGGGAAATGCCAAGACATTTCAGATGCTTCCACAGTTTTTTGACGAGCTTCCGGTAGATGAGAACCATAAAATTACCGTGGCAGAAGGAGAGTCTTTGTCCCTTGGTACCCATACGCTGAATTTTTATATGGCACCGATGGTACACTGGCCGGAAGTTATGGTAACATACGAGAGCAGTGAAAAGATTTTATTCTCGGCAGACGGATTCGGAAAATTCGGTGCACTGGATTATGAAGATCCGGAAGGATGGGCCTGCGAAGCGAGAAGATATTACTTTAATATTGTAGGAAAATACGGTGCACCGGTACAGGCACTGTTAAAGAAAGCGGCAGGACTGGATATCCAGACGATCTGTCCGCTGCATGGTCCGGTATTAAAAGAAAACCTTGGTTATTACATTGGATTATATGATACCTGGAGCAGCTATAAGCCGGAGGATAAGGGTGTTCTTGTAGCATATGCATCGATCCATGGAAATACTGCAAAAGCAGCACAGAAATTTGCTGAGATGCTGCGTGCCAAAGGAGTAGAGAAAGTTTCTGTCATGGATCTTTCCCGTGATGATATGGCAGAAGTTGTGGAAGATGCGTTCCGTTATGACCGTATGGTTCTTGCAGCAGCAAGTTACGATGGCGGTGTATTCCCATGTATGCAGGACTTCCTGCATCATTTACAGTCCAAGGCATTCCAGAACCGTACCGTAGGTATTGTTGAGAACGGTACCTGGGGACCGACGGCCGGAAGAACGATGAAGGGAATTCTGGAAACCATGAAAAATATTACCATTGTGGAGCCGATGGTAACGATCCGTTCCACCATGAAAGAGTCCGACCTACCAGCGATGGAAGCTCTGGCAGATGTGATTGCAAATGCATAAGCATTTTGGAAAACAGACCAAAAAGAAACATCATATTGTGCTGATCTGTTCCGCTGTGGTCATTGCGGCGTTTGTGCTTCGCATGCCGGTGGAGATGAATGTAGCAGATGCCTGTGGAGTGCAGCAGAAGGTCAATGTGCTTAGCAGTAGTATGCATAACCGGCAGGCGGAGGATTACCTGAATGATGCAGGAGAGTTTTGCATTTCCCAGACAGTGCTCAGGGAAGGGAAACCGTCCGTTGTTCCGCAAGTCAGGCGAATCGGGCTTCGTTTCCTTCCGGTGAGCCATATGACACAGCAGTGGCTGCTGGTACAGAGAATTCTGACCTCGAAGCCCAAATTTCTTGTTCCACCGGCGCGTCGGCTGATCGTCGGGCGGTATATCCGCGCAAATCCCGTCTGTGCGTGATAGGATGAAACTCAGGGGATACAAAAATTTGGATAGAGACAGGAGAACAAGCATTATGAGAAAAACAAAAATTATTTGTACCATCGGACCTGCAAGTGAGAGTGAATCTGTACTGACACAGATGTGCAAAGCTGGCATGAATGTAGCCAGATTAAACTTTTCCCATGGAAGCCATGAGGAACATCAGAAGAAGATTGATACGATCAAAAAAGTGCGTAAGGCGTTAGGTCTTCCAATTGCGATCATGCTGGATACCAAAGGACCGGAGTACCGGATCAAAACCTTCGAAAACGGAAAGATCACATTAAAAGATGGAGATACATTTACACTGACAACGGATGATATTGTGGGAAATCAGGAGAGAGTTTCCGTAACCTACAAGAATCTGATCAACAATCTGAAGGTGGGAGATCATGTCCTGATCAACAATGGTCTGATTATTCTGGAAGTAGAAAAGCTGAAAGCACCGGATGCCATCTGTAAGGTTCTTGTCGGAGGCGAGGTGTCGGATAAAAAGAGCATGAATTTTCCGAACAAGGTCATGGATCATGCATTTTTGAGTGAGCAGGATAAGAAAGACCTGCTGTTTGGTATCAAAAACGACGTGGATTTCGTTGCAGCATCTTTCGTCTCCGTAAAGAAAGATGTCGAGGATATGCGTAAATTCCTTGACGAGAACGGCGGCGAAGATATTGATATTATTGCAAAGATTGAGAACCGTTCGGGTGTGGAGCACATTGAAGAAATCTGTGAGATTGCCAATGGTGTCATGATTGCCCGTGGAGATCTCGGAGTCGAAATCCCGGGCATGGAAGTGCCTGCGGTTCAGAAGTATCTGATCAGTAAGTGCCGTATGCTCGGAAAACGTGTCATAACCGCGACCGAGATGCTCGAGTCCATGATTCACAATCCGCGTCCGACACGTGCAGAGCTTTCCGATGTGGCAAATGCGGTATACGATGGATCATCCGCGATCATGCTGTCCGGGGAATCAGCTGCCGGTAAATATCCGGTAGATGCCGTGCGGAACATGGCAGAGATTGCTGAGTATACGGAATCCCAGATCAAATATACCAAGCGTTTCCGCACTTCTGATTTTGAGACCAGAAGCATTCAGGATGCTATTTCGCATGCAACCTGTGCGATGGCAGTTGATGTCCAGGCAAAATGTATTGTCGCAAGTACACTCAGCGGAACTACCGCACGTATGGTCAGCCGTTTCCGTTGTCCGGTAGATATCATCGGAATGACGACTTCCGAGAAGGTATGGCGGAAACTGAACTTAAGCTGGGGCGTAACTCCGGTTCTCTGCGAGGAATTCAGTTCGATGGAAGTTATGTTCTACCATGCAATGAAAAAGGCAAAAGAAGTACTTTCATTACAGACCGGAGATGCTGTTGTTCTGACCGGTGGTCTGATCAATGGCAAAGTAGGAAATACGAATGTGATTAAGGTAGAAACCGTAAAATAAAATAGAACATAAGCGAATGCTGTGTAGTTGGAAAGCGCATGTGACATCTCTGTTGCATGCGCTTTTCGTGTGTTTTTGTGAAAATTTACTACCTTTACGAGGAAAATAGTTTATGCTATAGTATATTTGTACAGAAATAATCAGACAATATTTACAGTTTACCAGGGAAAGGCAGGCCTATGGTAGAAAAAATCGATCAGAAGAAGTGCAGGGATATATCAACAGAGATTCAGGAGATTCTGGCAAAATGGGGAAAGTATTTTTTTTACTATTATCCCTAAGAACACAGGATCAGACCATCAGAGTTTGCAGCCCGTCACATGGGAATCGTTGAGAATGTTGCGGATCTGGAGCATAGTATCCTCATGGACAGAATTATGGAAAAAGAAAAACTGTTAAAACTGTTTCAGGATATTGACCATGGCGCAAAGACGGTAAGTGCAAAGATTCAGTCTTCGGGAAAAGACGTGGTATATCAGATCTCTATGGGTGGGATTCAGGGCGGTTCACAGAAACAGCCGGAATATGTATTGGGCCTGATCGAACAGATCAGGGCAGACACACGCCAGAATGAGATTATTCAGGCACTGGGAAGCAATTTTAACAGTGTATATTATGTAGATGTGGATCATGATAAGGTATATGCATATAAAGTGAACTCCGCAGTGCGCTCTGTGCTCAATGATACGCTTAAGGCAATTCCGGGATATGAAGCTATCATGGCAGAATATGTGGGGAAGGTTGTCCTTACCGAAGACCGTGAGACAATGCTGTATGAGACCTCCATTGAAAATCTCCGTAAGCAGCTGAGCCTGAAAAAAGCATATCAGTATGATTACCGGATTGTGCGGGATGGGAAAGTAAAATACTGCCGTGCAAAATTTGTAAATACATCGGATGGAGGACAGCTGCACCGGATGGTAGCAGGATTTTCCGATATCAGTTCCGAAAAACAGAGGGAACTTGAGCGCATGGCATATGTGGACAGTGTAACCGGTGGAAATAATTACGAAAGTTTTAAGAAGAAAATCCGGGATTTCTGGCAACCGGGATATCTGGTGTCCATGGACATCCACTCCTTTAAAATTATCAATTCGATCTGTGGAATTATCAAAGGGGATGAAACACTCAAAGGAATCTGGAAGTGTATTCAGGGGATACTGGAAAAAGATGATCTGGCAGGACATATCAATGCAGACCGTTTTGTGATTTACAGTAGTGGAAAGGATCGGGAAAAGACGATCCGGCAGTTACAGCAGCTGGAGACCATACTGGCAGAATTGTCGGAAAGACTGAAGGTTCCGAAGCTGATCCCTTATTTTGGAGTGACGAAGTGGAAACCGGATTCCAAAGTGGAAGAGGTATACAGCGAAGCAAATTTTGCCAAGAATCAGATCAAGGATCGCAAAGATATCAGCTATCAGTTTTACAGCCATGAAGATACGATCCGCATGCTTGAAGATAAAGCCATGGAGGATGAATTTAAACATTCTCTGGAAAATAACTGTTTTGAGGTGTGGTATCAGCCGAAATATGATCCGGAAACAGAGCGGATGGTAGGGGCAGAAGGTCTGATCCGCTGGAGAGATGAAAAGGGAAATGTTATTCCACCCGGCAAATTCATTCCGTTGTTTGAGAGAGACGGACTGATAAAAGTTCTGGATGAGTATGTTTTCCGAAAAGTATGTATGCAGCAGTTAGAATGGCAGAAACAGGGAAAGGAGATTATTCCGGTATCCATCAATCTGTCCAGGGCGAGTCTGTATTTTGACAGTGTGGTCAGCCGGTATCAGCAGATCGCTGATGAAATCGGAGTAAAAACCCATCTGGTTCCGATTGAGATTACAGAGAGCGCAGCAATTGACAATGACAATATCAAGGGGCTGGCAGATAAGTTCCATGACAATGGTTTTCCATTGCTTGTAGATGATTTTGGATCGGGGTATTCTTCCCTTGCAACACTGAACATGAAATGTTTCGATACGTTAAAAATTGACAAAAGTCTGATTGATTACATCGGGGATTTCAGTGGGGAACGATTGCTGGAACATACGATTTTACTTGCAAAGGAACTTGGATTGTGCGTTACGGCAGAAGGTGTTGAGAGAGAAGAACAGGTGGATTTCCTCAAACAGATGAAGTGTGACAGTATTCAGGGATATTACTATTCGAGACCGCTTCCAAAAGAAGAGTTTGAAAAACTTTTGCTGACAGCTTAAATGATAAGAAAACAGGGAAAACTTTTATGGAATCATAGAAGTTTTCCCTGTTTTATTTATTGACCGAGAAGGGAATCTACATAATTGCGTATTGCATAATTGTCTTCCGGCATCTGACATCCCACAATATATACACCTTCATCATCCGAGCACCGGATGACATGTCCTTCCAGATGGGACTGATCCGAAAGGGCAAAATTTTGGATATCGATAGCAACATCTGCATGTTTGTGATCCATGAAAAATGGATCCCGGATCAGAAATGCAAATCCATTGGCACTGATATTGTCAAGCTGACCGGAGAACGTTGTGTCGGAATCTTTCAGCGTGATGGTACATGGATTGGACACATCTGCCCGTGGGTATTTCCGGCGGTTTTTAATCTCCGGACGTGCGGAAAGCTGCAATACATAGGCATGGGAACCGGATGCCGTGTCAGCTTGTATCTGCGCCTGATCCCAACAGTAGAGAACATTGTCAACCGTGACCTGAACCTTACATGTTTCGGATCCGTTTAACTGTGGATCGTCAGACAAAATCAGGGAAATACTATTTTCCGCAACAGATCTGACTTCTCCGTGATACTCCATGCGTTCCAGATGTTTTGGAAGAATAACTTTTGCTTTCATACCGGCATGAATATCATCCAGACCCATGAAACCACCGATGCCCAGTTCACACATCAGCTCCTGAATTACATTTTCTATGTTATTGATGTTGGAAGCACTTTCCTCATATTTGCTGAGCATGCGTTTGCTTGTTTCATCGGAATCACTGATGCATGTGGTCATGGTTTCCACGATGGAAGATACCTGTTCCATATTTTCCACCAGCTGACGATTGGAAGATTCCACTTCTTTCATGGCAGAATCAATTGTCTGGATGTGTTCACCCAGAAGAGAAGAATCCTGTGTAATTTTATTTACATTTTCACCGGTCTGGGTTACTTTTTCCAGAGTGGCCTGAATAAGTTTTAAGGTTTCTTCAATGGAAGAAGTCATTTTTCCTGAAATTTCATCCAGCCGCGAGAGTGCTTCGCTGATCTGTCCGGAAGAATCTTTGGTTTCGGTACTCAGCTTGCGGATCTGTTCTGCAACGACGGAGAATCCTTTTCCGGCTTCCCCTGCGCGGGCAGCTTCAATGGAAGCATTAAGTGCCAGCAGATTGGTCTGGCTGGAAATACTGTCAATGGTTCCGGTTTCCTGTTTTACGGTTTCAAATTCTGCCTTGAAAGCGTCCAGAATATGTTCTACCTCATTGGACAGATCTGCCATCGTTCCGGCAGTCTGTACCAGACTCTCCAGATCAACGGAACTTGTCTTTGCGTGTTTGCCGGATTCCGCAGTCAGGGATACCATATCATTGATCATGGAAGCAACATTCTGTACCTGGGAATTGATATCTCCCGTCATTTCCTGTGAGGAGGCTGTCCGGGACTGCAGCTGATCGTTATTGTCGGTCAGTTTGTTCATTCCGTCTACGACGATGTCTGAACCATGTTTGTTTTCCGTGGCAAGTTCGCGGACAACGGTGATTCCGTCCATGATGGTATTGCTGGCGGTTTTAACCTGTTCAACGGTTGTAACAACCCGTTTTAAATCTGCTTTGATACTGTCTGTCAGGGCACCGTCGGATTCGATGAGGTGGCGGATAGACATGATATAGCCGATATAACAGAGCAGGAGACAGGCAACCTGCAGCTGATAATTTTTCTGGTCCGTTGCAGTATTCTGACCGAGAACGACCAGATGATAAAAGACACTGACAATGACACTGGCGATATTGGCGATTGCACATCCCACCATAAATTTCTGGTCTTTGTAAAGAACCAGAAGACTGACAACCGGAAGAATATAGGTAAAGGCAATCGGTGAATCGGTGGTGCAGATCAGGAACGTGTAAAAAATACCGTAACCGATGACAAGTGCATACCGATAGCGGTCATCGGCCTTTCCCCTGATGCGCAAAAGAAGATCACCGGCAAAAAAAGGAACCCAGCACAGTATTAAAAAAATGATGTAATTTGTGGAAGGATACCCACCCTGGGATACATCTGAGCCGTAGTTTGCGCTAAGCAGAAGGGCAAATACAAGCCAGATGCGTCTGGTTTTGATATTGGCCTTGGCCTTAAATTCATTTTCATTATAATCCATAATACGTTTCTCCTATGTGAATGCTAATTCTATTGTATGACGGGAGGAACGTTTTTTCAAGTAAAATGCTTTGCTTTCTGTGCATAATTTTTCCGGAATTCCGGCATACTACCCATACAACATGAATATGGAAAGTAATCTGGAAAACAGGAGGAAATTTATCATATGAAAGCGACTGGAATTGTGCGCAGAATCGATGATCTGGGAAGAATTGTGGTTCCCAAAGAAATTCGCAGGACACTGCGCATCCGGGAGGGGGATCCCCTGGAGATTTTTACAAGCCGGGAGGGCGAAATTATGCTCAAAAAATACTCACCGGTTGGGGAACTGGGCGAGTTTGCACGAAGTTATGCACAGGCACTGGCACAGACCACAGAGGCTCTGGTCTGCATTACGGATCGGGAATATGTGATCGCAGCAGCGGGAACCGGGAAAAAGGAAGTTGAGGGGGAACAGCTGAGCGAAGAAATGGAAGAAATGATTGAAAAGCGCAGCACAGTTGTGAAAACAGGAGAAGAACAGGCCTGCTCCATTACAAAAAAAACAATGTCAACCCTTCCGAAGGGAATTGTGCTTTCAAGTATTCTGTGCAATGGAGACTGTCAGGGTGCTGTGATTTTGGCAGATAACAGCGGACAAAAGGAAACACTTGGACTGTTGAAAGCATTGTCTGCCACAGCTGCAAATTTTCTGGGGAAAAATATGGAACAGTGAAAATAATAAAATCTTAATAAAAAGATAATTTGCATATACTGTCCAAAAGAGATAAAATGTATGATGTATGTTTCCAAAATAAATATGGAGGAGAGTATATGTCAACCAAGAAGAAAAAGAAAAGAAAGAAAAAGCAGCATCGCTTTTTCTGGTTTGTCATAAAGCTGCAGATCGTGCTGATGCTTGTTGTGCTGGCAGGTTTTGGATACTACTATTTTGGCGGATATGCGGATCAGATACAGCAGATGCGCCGTGAGGCAGTGCAGGAAGTATCTGCTTCCGACGATTCTACGTTTATCCCTTCACAGACCTGCTCCGTTTTTGATAAAGACGGAAAACTGATCTCTGAACGAAGGGGAGACAAGAATGCGCAGTATGTCAAATACGAGGATATTCCAAAGAATTTTGTCGCAGCGATTATCAGTATTGAGGACAAGAAGTTTTACCAGCATAACGGTGTGGATCTGAAAGGACTTGTGCGCGCGGTCAAAGCCACAGTAATGTCGAAACTGAAAAAATCGCAGGGTGGTACGCAGGGTGGAAGTACGATTACCATGCAGCTTGCCAAGCTGATTTATATGCAGCCGAAACAGACGTGGCAGTACAAGGTGAAGCAGATGTTTCTTGCGTGGGAACTCGAAAAACGTTACAGTAAGGATAAAATTATGGAATTTTATCTGAATAACGTGTATTTTGCAAACGGCTATTACGGAATTGACGCTGCCTGTCATGGATATTTTAACTGTGAACTGAAAGATCTTGATGTATCGCAGACCGCGTATCTGTGTGCGATCCCGAACCGCCCGTCCAATTATGATCCGGTGACACACCCGGACAATACCATTACCCGGCGGAATCTGATCTTAAAGAATATGCGGGATGACGGGAAAATCTCCCAGGAAGAGTATTATGAGGCAACCAAAGAAGAGATTGCACTGAACCGGCCGAAAAAGAGTGACACGGAGAAAATTAACAGTTCGATTGACACTTACACGTATGACTGCGCAACCCGTGCACTGATGGAACAGGAAGGTTTCCAGTTTAAATATTATTTTGATTCGGATAAGGAAAAGAAGTCTTATGGGGAAGCATATGACGAACTTTACAGTGCGTGTCAGAAGAAACTGTTTTCCGGAGGATACAAAATCTATACGACGATTGATATGGAAAAACAAAAGGAACTGCAGTCTGCCATTGATGATACCCTGAAAGGATTTAAAGACAAATCCAAAGACGGAACTTACAAGATGCAGGCGGCAGCAGTATCAATTGATAACAACAGCGGATATGTTGTGGCAATCGTGGGAGGCCGTAAGCAGGATTCGGATAATTATACGTTAAACCGTGCATACCAGAGTTACCGTCAGCCGGGAAGTTCGATTAAGCCATTGCTGGTATATACTCCGCAGCTGGAGCGCGGGTATACTCCGGATACCGTTGTGGATGACCATAAACTAAAAGACGGACCGTCGAATGCAAACAATACATATGCCGGAAAGATTCCGCTCAGATATGCGGTTGCACATTCCATTAATACGATTGCCTGGCAGCTGTATGATGAACTGACACCAAAAGCAGGCCTGCAGTATTTAAAAAATATGAATTTTGCACAGATCAAGGACGGAGATTATACCCTCGCCACATCTCTTGGTGGATTTACCAAAGGTGTTTCTCCACTTGAGATGGCATCCGGGTATGCAGCGGTTGAAAATGACGGACTTTACAGGGAACCGACCTGTGTAAAATCAATTGTGGATTCTGACGAAAATGTAGTCTATACGTCCAGCCTGACGGAAAAAACGGTTTATAAGCAGGATGCGGCGCGGATGATGACGGATATCATGACCTCCGTTATGGACAGTGGAACCGGACGTTCTGCAAAGCTTGCCGATATGCCGTGTGCCGGAAAGACGGGTACAACAAACGATCACAAAGATGGATGGTTCTGCGGATTTACCAGATATTATACAACCGCAGTCTGGGTGGGATGTGATTATCCAAAAGCCATTTCCAATCTGAGTGGAAGCACATATCCGGCACAGATCTGGAAAGCATATATGTCTGCGGCCCACGAGGGATTATCTTCGCTTGATTTCCTTCCTTATGCTCAGCTTTCGGATGATTTTAAAAATCAGCAGAAGCAGGAAGAGGAAGAACACGACAAGATGCGCGAAGAAAACCAGATAGAAGAAAACCAGACGGATGACCAGCAGACTTCCGAGAGCCAGCAGAAAGATAATACAACGGACGGAAGCTCCGAAAATGATAACCAGCCGGACAATAACGACAGCAATGCCGGTGATCAGAATAACAATTCCAAACCGGAACATAGTGGGGACAACGATTCCGGAGAAAGCGGAGGAAACACTGATACGCCGGAAAATGGAGAAAATACCAATAAACCGGACAATAGCGGAACCACGGATAATAGCGGTGATACCGGAGAGAGTGGAGATACCGGTGGTGGAAACGTACAATAAACATATATAAAACAGTGCAACCGATGTATTTATGGATACATCGGTTGATTTTTTTTATCGATACTAGGCAGAAATTCCGGAATATGGTAGAATATAGATACATGGGGTAGAAGAAAAATACATATCACATAGATCAAGGAGGAATCAGGAATTGAAGAAATATGGATTTGGCGTAGACGTGGGAGGAACCACCGTAAAAATGGGATTTTTTGAGACAAGCGGAGAGCTTCTTGACAAATGGGAAATCAAGACAGATACCAGCGATAACGGAAAGGCAGTACTGCCGGATATTGCACAGGCGATTGATAACAAACTGGCGCAGGAAGGCATCAGTAAGAGTGATGTAGAGGGTGTGGGAATCGGTGTTCCGGGTCCTGTGCGGAGTGATGGCGTTGTTAACGGGTGTGTCAATCTCGGCTGGGGAGTGATCAATGTTGCGGAGGAACTCGGTGCACAGACAGGTCTGAAAGTAAAAGTCGGAAATGATGCGAACGTTGCAGGTCTTGGCGAAATGTGGCAGGGCGGTGGAAAAGGAAGTAAAGATGTCATCATGGTAACGCTTGGTACCGGTGTCGGCGGTGGAATTATCGTGGACGGACATGTGGTTGCCGGATATAACGGTGCAGGCGGAGAAATCGGACACATTACCGTAAATCATGATGAGATAGAGCCTTGTAACTGTGGGCAGTATGGATGTCTGGAACAGTATACTTCTGCGACTGGTATTGTACGCATGGCAAAACGTAAACTTGCCAAAACACAGGATGCGACAAAGCTTCGTGATTATAAAGATATTACTGCGAAAGACATTTTTGATGTGGCAAAAGAAGGCGATGAAGTAGCTCTTGGACTGGTAGATGAAGTGGGAGAAATTTTAGGGTCAACCCTTTCGAATATTGCATGCGTGACCAATCCGGAAGTTATCGTGATCGGTGGTGGTGTGTCCAAAGCCGGACAGATTCTAATCGATACGATCCAGAAGCACTTTAAGGAAAGCTGCTTCCATGCATGTCGTGATACCCGCTTTGAACTGGCACAGCTTGGCAATGATGCCGGAATATACGGGGCAATGCAACTCATTATCGGATAAGTTTCAAAAGCAGAACCATATGCACAGCAAACATTTTCGTGTAGGAAGAAAGTGTTTGCTGTGCTTTTTTGTACTCTTTTATCATTACCCTGTTGAAAAAATATCTTGACAATCAAACTATCTTTGCATATACTTTGACTAAGAAACTGTTTGACAATCAAACTATTTCACAATCAAACAAAATTGAAGACAGTAAAAGGAGAACCCATTATGTTAGAAAAGTTAAAAGAAATCATTGCAGACCAGTTAAACGTAGACGCAGATTCTATCACCGCAGAGTCCCGTTTCAAAGAGGATCTTGAGGCAGATTCCTTAGATCTGTTTGAGCTGGTTATGGCTTTGGAAGAAGAGTACGGTGTAGAGATTCCTTCTGAGGATTTAGAGAAGATCCTTACCGTTCAGGATGTCATTGATTATATGAAAAATAAGGGTGTTGAGGCATAAGCTATGAAAACAAGAGTGACAGAGCTTCTGGGAATCGAATATCCGATCATTCAGGGCGGTATGGCAT
>ULQS01068008.1_pt1 | contig 13230 bp, 6 predicted proteins | sample 1954751 | NCBI WGS metagenome assembly ULQS01 (sample SAMEA4835662, study PRJEB28245) | human gut metagenome | biome: gut microbiome; material: fecal sample | place: Denmark | collected 2008 | reverse complement strand
TTTCGCAGCCTCAAAGAGCCTCTTTTGTAATGCGCTGTGCGCCAGTTGGTTGCGTGGTTGTTTTTCTTCGTTTCTGTGCATGTGCCTTTTGTGTCATTAGCCTTTGTCTTAATGCGGTATGTCTCGCGTGTTTTCGTGAGTCCGGAGGGTTGTCCGCTGTCTTGCTTTCATGATTATGGTGTGACGTCAACTGTAGTGTATCTGCATGGAAGCGGTTCATTTTTTGATTCATATTTTTGGGAATGTAAGTCGGATATGTTATCTTTGCATAAGATAAGCTGCACTCGGGAAATTGAAAGCAAGCTTTCTTTCCGCTCGTTTGCATTATCTTTGCATAAGATAAGCTGCGCTCGGCAGTATCAAGAACGGTAAAACTTCGTTTTTCCTTTCTTGCTGCTGCACTCGCCTTGCATTATCTTTGCAAAAGACAGGCTGCGCTCGGGAAGCCGCAATAAAAAACTTTCCGTCAGTCAGCGGCATGTTTAAGGAATATACTCAGTGCGCTGTGTTCCATATGGCATCAGCTTTATGATATGGCGCAATTTATTTTTTTATATCTAAAACTAAAAAATTATCATGGACGAAAACAACAATCAGAAACAGGGCTTTCCCATTGAGCTCAATGCGGAGACAGCCCTCGGCGAATACGCCAACCTTGCTTTGATAAGCCATTCAAGTTCCGACTTCGTTATCGACTTCGCACGCATGCTCCCCGGCATGCCCAAACCGCAGGTGCGCAGCAGGGTCGTTCTTGCGCCGGAACATGCGAAACGTCTCCTCCAGGCGTTGCAGGAAAACATATACAAATACGAGCAGTCGTTCGGTAAGATTCAGATACCCAACCAGCAGGGACGCACCATCGCTCCGTTCAACAGCGGTACAGGCGAGGCGTGAGCTGACTTGTTTTTCTGAAAGATACATGGCAGGGATGCGTTTGATCATCCCTGCCTTTTTTATTTGTTTTACGTTTTCCTTGTCCCGCTTTTTTATTTTTTGTTGTTTCATGCTGTTGTAAGCTGGTATGTGTGTTACGCTTCTTTGACATACCGTAATGCGTTTGTAGCCTCCACGTTCAGTCTGAATCTCTATTTGTTTTTCATAGCGGCTATGTGTCAGTAGCCAGATGTTGCTTGTTCGTCCTGCATGTCCGATGTGGCTGTATGCATTTTCTGATGTTGGAATATGTGTATATGTATATAGTCGTTTTTCATGTATAACAATATTTAAAAATATCTATACCTCTAATGCAGAGGTGTGTACATATTGCGATATATATTGTTCTAAACATCAGCAAAATTAAGATTAAAGTATGACTTAGCAAAATATACGGCATTATAATTAACATAAATACATATATATTAACTAATACGACTACCCGTATTGGTTGAATATAAGAGATAAATACAATAATCAAACATCTCCATTTCCTCTATTTTGTGAAAACATATACACCTCTGCATTAGAGGTGTATGGTTCTCAAAGCATATGCGGCATGCTTTTTAAGTCCGTATGACTGAAAAAGGCACCGTGATGCGGAATCTCTCACAAGTGTCGTTTCGCGACATAAGCTGTGTTTGCTTACATTAAGTTTCACCTGTACACAGACAATAAATCTTATAACAACAAACCATACCGAGTTATCTTAAACACCGGAAGATATGCAGATGTCATCCGGACTGACACAGAGAGGCAGACAGTATAAAACCAACGAAAATAAAAAAGGAAATGAAGAAAATGTATGAAAAACCATCCGTCGATGTAATTGCGATGGAGACGGAGCAGTCGATGGCTACCTTGTCATCGTACAACACTACCGGCGATGAGAAGGATCAGGGATTTGACATCAATGAGGGCAATCCGCCGTCTGACGGCACAGACCTTAGGGGCAACGCCACGTACGGTTCTACTGATAACTGGGCAAAACCGCACAATGTGTGGGAATGAGAGTGAATGACTGAAGAAAAGAAGAACAACAACAAGAAGAAAAAGAAAGGAAAAACGAGTTATTATGAAACATTTTAGTACATTTGTATCGATGTTCCTGCTGCTGCTCATGGGTGGCGTGCAGACTGCGACGGCGCAGGATGACAGCGACTGGGAGAGATATGCGAGAGACCCTCAGAATTTAGAAGGACAATACGTATATCTTTATAATGTCACCCAGCATGCGTTCCTTAATGCCGGAGGAGAGTACGGTATGCAAGGTATATTGAATCCGAGAGGTATAAGGATGACGCTGGAGTCGGGTAGGGGTTATTATTACTTGAAAGGTCCTATTGTCAACAGTGCGCAGGGCAGTTATCTTGCAATGGAAGATGATGCCTCATTAGGCGATGTTATCTACATAGACAGAGCACGAGACAATAACGCCAGATTTACCATAGAAACTATACGTGGTGGAGGCAATACTTTCCGTATACATAATACAAGAAACGGTGCTTATTGGACTTATGATACGTCAAAACACTATGTGACGGTAACAAGCAATGGAAACAATGCCGATGTATGGTGTTTGATATCAATAGATGATTACAAAACATTGACACAGAACAAGGCGCAGGTGGGTAACTACAATGTGAGCGGTCTGTTGTACAACACACGCTTCATCCGCAACGTGAGCGACCCGCAGAATCTTTTCTGGCATACATCCGTAAGCCTTGATTACGACAGGAGTGACTACTGTACAGCCATCAATCCTCAGCTTGGAACAGATGACGCCGGTAACAACGACAACTATGCGCGGGCATATGGTTCGTACGGATGCTTGGAAATAGGTCGTGCCACGGGAGAGTTCTATCAGGAGGTGGACGGATTGCGGCCGGGGCTTTACAAGGTGTCGGCACAGGCATTCTTCGACGGTAAGGACAGTGCGCCGTACGATAAGGGGTATATTGAGAAGAATACAGCAAACGCAACCAACGCATATATCTTCGCTAACGATAATAGGGAGCCGATACCTATGCTTACAGATGACGAACATAATAAATTCATGGGTGTTGTGAATACTCATTATGATATGATTGATAATGATGTTTGCCGTGATTTGTTCCGTCGCAATGTTCCCGCATCGCAGTTTATGACCGGTGACGACACATACAATCCGAACGAGGAAAGGTTTGTTGTCGAGGTTTCTGTTTTGGTTGGAACCGACGAAAAGCTCAGACTTGGTGTCGGTAAGAGTGCTGAAGGTGGTCGTGTGTACATGGACAACATGACTCTGACATATATGGGTAACACTATTGATGACCAGTTCGGTTTCGGTGTGGATGCATACGGAACATATAGAGATGTTGATAAATACAAGTATTCAAGCGACGGATATATGTTCTATCTGAGCCGTAAGTTTGTTAAAGATGTATGGAGTTCACTTACATTGCCTGTCGATCTTTCCGCTTCACAGCTGTATGAGGCTTTCGGTGAGAATATGGAACTCGTGAAACTTACAGGACTCAATCGGCATAATACTCAGCAGATATTCTTCGAGCCGGTGGACCTCAGTGGCGGAGAAGGTCTTGAGGCAGGACAGTGCTATCTGGTTAAAGTGACAAAAGAACCTGTATGTAAGGAATATGAAGAGTTCAAATTCAAGAGAATCAACGAGGAGTTAGATGATGAGGCATATCTGGAAACTAATGTGGATGAGGTGTCATATAAGTATGGCAATGTGTACCAGTTCCTCGGTGTTAAATGTCCTGGCGGAATAAGCAATGGTAAAGTTAGTGGAGAAACTGGTGACCATGCGCTCACTTGGACTGCATACTACTATCATCCGAATGATATCGAAAGACCTTATGCTGCTCCCGCAGGCTCATACGTAATGAGTGGAGGCAACATGTATCATCTGAGTTACGACTGGAGTAACGGTCTGATTGGTACCGCATGGTATATCGAGGAGACCAACCCGACGTCAGGAACAAAGACCCTTGTGATAGACAACGGCAACGGAACGACCGACATCAACGGCATCGTTACAGAGACACCTGCCGAGAAGGCTGCCGAGGGTGTGTACACCATCAACGGTCAGAAGATTGCTTCAGACAAGTCGCTCAACGATCTGCCTAAGGGCATATACATCGTGAACGGTAAGAAACATATCGTAAGATAAGAAAGAAATTCATCATGCGTTAATGTTCAACCGTGAGGCTGGATGTTTGCGGCCGGTAATGTGAATGCACATTACCGGTTTTTTTATGCCCCACAACCAGTATCACCACATTATTATATTATGCGCCAGCCCCCAGTAGAGACGCAAAATCTTGCGTCTCCCGAGTAAGTATGCGCAATTAACCATCGCAATTCCATGCCATTCAAACAGCGGCATTCTTTCTTGTGAGACGCAAGATTTTGCGTCTCTACTGGCTGACGCCATTGGGATGATAGGCGGTGGAAATATGAAAAACGCTGTCAGCCGATGACTTCGGTTGGCAGCGTTGCATTTCTGACGGGTACATGCATGCACCCTGTATGTCAGCTACATACTGTCAGACATTCACATCTCAGGAGCTTTCCTTATCTTTCCTGTGAAGTTCCATTGGGTGTTTATCGACTTCCAGTCGTCCGATCCGCTATCGTTCGGGTCGTAATATATCATTTCGAGTGGTGATATTGAGACTGTGTATTTGTCTCCGTTCTTGGTTATCACGAGGTTTCCGCTGGAAGGACCTTCCTCTATGTAGTATTTGCCTTCGGGATTGTTGATGCTGCATCCTACAGCACCAGACACCTCATACGATCCCTCCGCGAAACTCCCTTCCGGCAGTTCTGACAGTGACCCTGCCGTATCGAACGACACAAGTACGGCTGAATAGTTGGACGGAAACGCCGACATATCTCCGCTTGCCATCGCACTGTACATGTCGAAAGAGTAGAACTGAATCTCATAGAAGTTTGTCCCGTCACCGTTGCTTTCCGCTGTCCAGTAGACGTTGTTGAGCTTTGCGCTGACTCCGTCCAGGTTTATTGTTATCGAACTGTTGCTGCCTGAACCCGAGCCGGAGCCTGAACCGTTGTCGCCGTCGTCGTCACTGCTGCATGCAGATAACACACATAATGACGCAACGAGAAAATACTTGAAAATTGGTTTGTAGTTTGTCATAATGTTTTGGTTTATGAATAATGCAAAAGTAACGATTGTCTGTCGTTCCCACAAACGGCATCCGGGGCATGACTGCCTGTTGTCTGCCATGCGGATTCTATCCGGCGGAAATTGATGACTATACGGTTTTATAAGATGCTCGTGATGATGCCAGCAATGGAATGTCACCGCGACTGCCATGCAGTGACGCGGTATGTTATAATGAAAAAAGCCTCCTGCGGTATGGGCAGGAGGCATAAAGGATTGCTTGCGAGCAGATTCGCTGGGCATATTCACTTTACGGTGTCAGACATCGACGGCGGCAGCACCCCGTTGCGCGACCATCCCGACGGTTCGGGACCCATCACAAACTCCAGCGTGCCCCCGTCTTTTATGTCGCTGTGTCGGAACCAGTTGTTGCCGAGAGGCTTCCCGTTGAGTCTTACCGACTGCACGTATATGTTCCTGTCGCTGTTGTTCCGTGCCGTGATGCTAAGCGTACGCCCGTTCTCGAGATGCAGTGTGGCTTTCCTGAACGCAGGACTTGATATGAGATAGACGTCCTGTCCGGCGTTCGGATAAAAACCGAGCGAGTGGAAAATGTACCATGCCGACATCGAGCCGGAGTCGTCGTTGCCCGGTATTCCGTCGCGTGTCGCCTTGTAGCGTTCGGCAAGTATGTAGCGCACGAGCCGCGCTGTCTTGTCCTGACGGTTGACGTAGTTGTAGAGCGAAGGTGCGAGGAAGCCGGGCTCGTTGGCTATCTGGTACATGCCGATGAGCCACCGCTGGTCACCGTTGTTGTGTGTGAAGAATGTGTCGAGACGCTGTGTGAACCTCTCCTGTCCTCCGCAGCGCGCTATGAGAGACTTCATGTCGTGCGGCACATACATGGAAAGCTCGAACGAAAAAGTCTCGTATGTGGGGTTCTCCCAGCCGCCTCCTGTGAGTACGGTGTACTTGTCCTCAGCCAGAAAGCTGCCGTCGCGCTCTCTCGGCCATGCGAAGCCCTTGTGTCCAAGGCACTCTATGTCGTCGTTCCACGTGTTCTGCCAGTTAGACGCTTGGCGATAGTATCTGTCTGCTATGTCGTTCTTGCCGAGACGTCTTGCCACGGTGGCTATGGCGAAGTCGCAGTTGGAGTACTCCAGTGTGCGCGTGAGACATCGCTCGGTGGCAGCCGACACGTAGCCGAGAGTGTTGTAGTCGTTCAGTCCGCCGCGCCCTTCCTTACGCTCGTCTCCTCCCGGCGGCACCTCGGCGTTCTTCAGCATAGCCTGCAAGCCAGCCTCATAGTCAACCCCCTCCACGCCTTTCACTATGGCGTCGGCAAAGAGAATGTCGCAGTTACTGCCGCCCTGCACCCTCCCGTTGTCATTTCCGCTGCGCGCGTCAGGCATGTAGCCGTCGTTGCGCCATATGTCGATAAGCGAGCGCAGCATGTCAGCCTGTCTCGACGGAGTGAGAATGGTGAACAGCGGGTGGGTGGCGCGGAAAGTGTCCCATATGGCGTAGAAGTCATCGTAGTTGGGTTCTGCAGATGTCCATTTGGGGTTCTCGCCTGTCTTGTCAGTGGGTTGCAGATAACAGTGATAGAGTGCGGTGTAGAACTTCACTTTATCGTTCTTGTCTCCGTCAAGCTCCACCTTGTCGAGCACTCTGTTCCACTTGGCTGTCGCCTCAGCCTTCACCTTGTCGAAATCCCATGTGTCCACCTGCCTCATATTCGTACTTGCCCGTCCGCAACTGATGTAGGATATGCCCACTCGGACTCTTATTTTCTGTCCTGCCGTAGTGTTGAACGTCATGTAGGCGCCTGTCTTTTGTCCGGAGTCAAACTGGCTTTCCTTGCCCGGCTCGGTCTTTCCGTCCTTCCAGGTGCCGAAACTTGCAGCCGGAGTGTCAGTCTCTGCGTGGAAGTACACAGTATATGCCTCGCCTTCGTTCCAGCCTCCCCGCACGCGGGTATAGCCCTCCAGCTCGGTAGGCGACAGTATCCTTACTTCCGAGCCGATGACCTTTTGCGTCTCGCACATCTTCAGGGCGAGGCAGCTGCCCATGTCGAACAGAATTCTGGAGTCGGTCGCTGCGGGGAAGGTATATTCGTGCAACGCAGCCCGGTCAAGAGCCGTCAGCCTTGCCGACGTACCGTAGCGCGTGAGCTCCACACTGTATTCGCCAACTGACGCCTGCTCGTTCTCGCGTGGCGACGAATAGTCGGACAGGTCTATCACGCCCGTCATGGGCAGCATGAGAATGTTTCCATACTTGCATCCTCCGCCTGTTCCGCTCACGTGCGTATGGCTGAAGCCGTGTATGTTGCCGTCGGGAGCCCATCCGGCGTTCCACTCCATGTTGCCGCAATCAGGTCCCAGCTTCACCATGCCGAACGGCACGCATGCTCCGGGGAATACGTTGCCGCCTCCCTCCGTGCCTATGAACGGGTCGACATATTGCGCGTTTCCGTTTTCATTGGCACCGCAGACAGTCGCCGAAGGCAACAGAGTCAAGAGTCCGCACAGCAATGCCGTCAGCGAAAACGGTCCCGCTACAGACAGCATACCATGTCCTGAGCCGCTCTTGTGCAGCAGTCTTGCATTCTGCCTCCGGCTTTCACGCGTGGCGTGTCGGGTGCAACCGTAATGGGATGGTGTGATGAATGGCAGCCAGAATGCACTGACTGCAAAGGAAAAAGAGCCAAACATACATTTGAGTTTTATAAATACCGACGGTACAGTCGGGTTTAAGTGTGCCTTGAGCATTTCTTTTTATTTATATGGTTTTTGGTTATGTCCTGTCCCGTTCCTCATGTCCTGTCTTCAGAATCAGTGTGTGTGGTGTCACCGTATATTCTTATTGCAGAGGAAATACAGTTGTAAAGTTACAAAAGTCTTTCCTTATAAACGATAACGGGAGCGCTTTTTTGTCTCTCGGATTCATAGGTTTTGTTAACATAGTAATTAAAAAGTGTTTTCAGAATAAGTCTGTTTTAGGTAGATATTAAACTTTTAATGAATTAAAATAACATATATATCGTATTTTTTTAATTATTGTTTACAAAATAAAGAAAATAAATATTACTTTTGCATTAATTCATTAAAAACAACCAAACAACATTATTATGTTCAGAAAAGTTTTACTTTCAGTTGCATTATGTATGACGTTCGTGTCTGCTTATGCACAGATTTTAAGCGGGAGCAGCCGCGGACCTGCCTATGCCTTCGGTACGTCGGGCATGACGGGTATCGTGGGGTTCCCGTTGGATTCGTTCGAGCCTGCCATTCTGCACAGCCAGGACGAAGGAGTGAGAGCCGCTGCATTTGTGGAGGGAAGTTACTATGCCATCAGTCAGGACCAGACCCAGCTCTTGTCCTACGACCTTGAGAGCGGTACCAAGAAGACCGTGATGGAACTCAACGGAGAGTTTCTTGATATGGCATACGACTACAGTACGGGCTCTCTGCTCATGCTCCAATACAATTATCCGAACCCGTCGTCGCTGGTAAGACTCAATCTTGAGAGCGGCGAGATAACCCAGTTGTGCTCTTTCGAATACAGCATGTGCGCCCTGACGGCGACGCCTGAAGGCAAGGTGTATGTCACCGACATGTGGGGCGAGGTGTATGAGGCAGACCCCTCCACGGGAGCAACGACGAGCATAGTCAAGACCAACCAGTATGCGTCAAGCGGCGTAATGCGTTCAATGGACTATGATGTGGAGACAGGAAAACTTTATTACCTGCACAACTCATCGTATGGCGGATGCACGCTGTATGAGATTGACACGGTGCAGAAAACGTTCAAGGCAAACGGCAGCAGCAACGGAACATACGTGGGACTGTACACCGGCTACACCAGCGCAGTGCCTTCAAGTCCGGCAGCCCCCGAAGGTCTCACGCTCACACCCGCACCGGACGGCTCAAACAGTTGCGTGCTTACATGGACCTGCCCTGCGACTACTTTCAACCGCCAGACATTGGACAAGCTCGCGCATGCTACGATATACCGTGACGGCGAGGTGATAGGCACGACTGAGAATGTGGCTCCGGGCAAGGAGGCGTCGTATACTGACACTGACGCCGCAACAGGCATACATATATATAAGGTGACGCTGAGTAACGCGGACGGAGAGGAAGGGATGTTCGCCATAGCGTCCTCGTTTGTCGGAACGGACGTTCCGGCGGCACCGACCGACGTGAAAGCCACCGTTGCCGACGGCAATACGATTGTAGTGACATGGACAGCTCCCGACAAAGGACTCAACGGAGGATTCTTCAGAACGGACGACCTTAAATATAAGGTGGTGAGAAACGACGGCGTGACAATAGCCGAGGCGACAGCCGAGACTACTGTGACAGACAAGATAGAGGGTGCGTACAGAGGATACTCGTACACTGTCACCGCGCTGAACGGAGCCGGAGAGGGCGGCAGCGCGGTGTCGAACACAGCCGCGACAGGAGCAATAGGAGAACTGCCTCTGTCTACTCCGTTCGACAATGAGAACGAGTTCTACACATGGACAGTGACCGACGCCGACGCCGACGGCAACACATGGCTCATGGGAAACAAATGGGGCGCCGGCAGGACAGGAGCCGAAATATACAGCACCGGAGGCGAGAAGGACGACTGGCTCATATCTCCGCCGGTGAAGCTGAAGCAGGGAGTGCCTACCCGTATATCGTTCGGAGCATACTGCACATACTACTGCACGGAGAACATAGAGGTGCGTATGGCTCCCGCGGGCACCGCACCTGAGGACGCCGTCACTGTGGGGACGATAGAGATAAAAGGCTCTGACGGAGGCTATTACGGCAACGTTATAGAGAAGTGGATGGACATACCGGCAGCCGAGTCGGACGGAAACTACAGCATATACCTTCACTATCAGGGCGGATACTCCACTCAGGGAGTGCACATCAACGACTTCGTGTGGAAGGAGAACAACACCGCAACCGTGACGGGAAAGGTGGAGAACTTCATGTTCGGCATGCAGGGAGCTACGGTGACTGTGGGCGAACAAAGCACCACAACCGACATGTACGGCAACTATACCATCAGTGAGATACCGGCAGGCGAATATGATGTGACCGCGTCATATCAGGGATACAAGACTGCGACGGAGCATGTGACACTGAAGGCAGGTGACAACGTGACCGTGAACTTCATGCTGGAAATGCTTGAGAAGCGCAATGTGAGCGGAACGGTATCAGACAAAGGCGGAAAGCCGGTAAAGGGAGCGAAGGTCTCGCTCGCCGGATATGAGAGTCAGTCGGCTGTGACCGATGCCGAAGGAAAATACACCATAAGCGCTTACGAGGCTGACGGATACACACTGTCTGTTGTGAAAAACAACTACAAACCGCAAAGCCGTGAGATGAATCTCGACGCAGACAAGACGGACGAGAACTTCGCGCTCGATGTCGACGCGCTTCCTCCGTACAGCGTTAAGGCAACCGACAACGGTGACGGAAGTGTGTCTGTGAGCTGGGACAAGCCGCGCAGCGTCAACGAGATGGCTTATGACAACGGACAGCCGGAAGGCGGATATGGGTATGGCTCTTACTTCACCGGCTCACAGGTTGTGGGAACAATATTCCCGGGAGAGACCATCGTGAACGAGCTGAAGTGGTGGACCGTCGGCGGCGAAGGCTGCGGAGAGGACATCACTCTGATGCTGATAGACCTGAACTGGAGCGGAAAGCCGACAGGCGAGGTCCTGTATCAGGCTAATGTGAAGACCGTGGACGGACAGTGGAATACGTTCCGCCTGCCGGAGCCGCTGCATACCGAGAAAGGCTTCCACTTCGCCATAGCCGGCAAGACAAATGTGGCAACCGACGGAGGAACCGCCGACGGCACTGTGGACCATCCGCAGACGCAGGTATATACCACCACTTACAATGCCGAACGCTCATACAACTACTTTGACGATACCAACGATCCGTCGCGCCATCTGCTGCTTCGCGCCGTGTGTGAGAACGTGGAGCCGGACGACGCCACGATGCCGGACGTTGCCTATAATGTGTACAGACTGCCTGAGCAGGCAACGGAAGATGAGGCTCAGTGGACAGCTGTGGCAGAGGGATGTGAGGACATGTCGTTTACCGACGACAACATTCCGAGCGGCAAATACCGTTATGCCGTGGAGGCGAACTACGGAGAAGAGACATCTGAGGTGATGTTCTCGGAGGTTGTGGAGCATAACATGGCAGCTTCTGTCAGCGTGAGCGTGACTGCCAACTCGAAGCCCGAGCATGCCGAGGGAGCCGCTGTGAAGCTTTATAATGACACTTATTCATACACTGCGACAGTAGCCGGAGGGAAGGCTGTGTTTGACAATGTGGAGAAGGGTGTCTACTCTATGAGTGTGGAACAGACCGGATTTGAGACATATGCTGTGGCAGACCTGCAGGTGAACGGAGAGGAGACAGAGTTCGGCTTTGACTGCACTCTGACACAGAAACTCGACAGACCTGCCAACATGGACGTGCTTGTAGACGGCTCAAACGCGAGACTGCTGTGGAACGTTCAGCAGAACATCAGCGACGACTTCGAGGGCGACTGCTACAGCGACTTCGAACTGAATCCGGCGGGAGACGCAGGCTGGCAGTATGTCGACAACGACGGACTGATGACTTGGGGATTCGGCAACACGACGTTCCCGCACATGGGTGAGCCTATGGCTGCGATAACATTCAATTCCGGAGCGACCACTCCGCCGCTCGCATCGGCTGAAGGTGAGGTGTACAACACGGCACATTCAGGAAACCGTGCGTTGAGCTTCTTCGCCTCACGTGAGGTGGACGGCACTACCGTGGTGGAGAGTGACGACTACCTCATCTCGCCTGAACTGAATGCATACCGCGACTTTAAGTTCTCGTTCTGGGCACGCACATACGACGAGTATGAAGGCTACCGCGAGCGCATAAGAGTGGGTTACTCCACAACGACAAGCGATCTTGCCGACTTCACGTGGATAGACGAGGAACTGAAGTATGTTCCTACGGAGTATACATATTATGAATATGACATACCGAAGGAGGCGAAATATGTCGCTCTGAACAGTTCTTCAATGATGAACTTCATGCTGCTCGTGGACGACGTGTTCATCGGAGTGGACGGACAGGTGAGCGGTAACGGTTATCTGCCGGTAAACGTGCTGTCGTATGAGGTGTATCTCGACGGTGAGAAAGTTGCCGACACCAATGCGACAGAACATCTCTTCACCGGTCTGTCGGCAGGCAGCCACACAGCCGGAATAGTACAGAAGTTCGATACAGGCAAGTCGGAGATGCTGTCTCTGTCGTTCGACATCGTTACCACAGGCATCGGTTCTGTGGCTGAGAATGTGGTTGCCGTATATGCCCGTGACAGCCGTCTCTATATAGAAGGCGATTACAGCGGTGCGGCAGTATACGATACGGCAGGAGCTAAAATGATGGAACTGCACGGAGAGAGTTCGGCAGACATCAGTTCAATTCCTGACGGAGTGTACATTGTCAAAGTTGTGAAGAACGGAGGCAAGACTGTATCTGTGAAGATAACAAAGTGATGATGTAGCCTTATGGCTTGGTGAAATGTCGGGGGACTGTCTCAAAATGAATTTGGGGCGGTCCCCTTTTTTTGTTCATGAAAGCCCGCCATGATAAGCCCGAATCATGTATTTATGCAGGCGCATGTCGTCCGCATGGTTTGTTGTATGCTTGTTGTGCAGGTGGCATAACGTGCGGCGGGGTGGGGCAGACACAGTGAATAAGGATGGGAGAGAATTGTTAAGACGCTGCATGAAAAACAACGTGCGCTGGTGTGATATGGTGTAACGGAGAGGAATATACGTATAACGTCAAGTCGCTGAGAATCGTGTGGAGGCAAGCGACCGGCAATCTTTCCGCGTATGCGCGCTTTTTTGACGTATATACATAATGTCTTGCAAACCAATGTGTTGCACATATTGTGTAAGTATATATGGTTCCCTGTATTTCGGAAAAGCCTTTTCCGCAACACCGGAAAGGCTTTATGGACGCGCGATAAAGGCTTTATGGAGAGCCGATATGCCCTTTCCTGTAGGGTGATTTCTTGTCATGAGTGAGGTGGACAGAACGCTGTGTTTCTTAAAAAGGACATTTAATGCGAGTTTGAGGAGATAATTGTGGTCT
>ULQS01057758.1_pt1 | contig 13307 bp, 8 predicted proteins | sample 1954751 | NCBI WGS metagenome assembly ULQS01 (sample SAMEA4835662, study PRJEB28245) | human gut metagenome | biome: gut microbiome; material: fecal sample | place: Denmark | collected 2008 | reverse complement strand
GACGGAAAGAACGGTGCCGACGGAAAGAACGGTGCCGACGGTAAGGACGGTATAAACGGCACCGACGGTAAAGACGGAGCAGACGGCAAGGACGGCATTAATGCCAAAAACATAGAGGTGCAGCGAACCGAAACCCACATACAGTGGCGATATGAGGGCGACGAGTGGCAGAATCTCGTTGCGATAGCCGATATAGAGGGCCCCGCCGGACAGAACGGAACTGACGGTGCAAACGGAAAAACTCCGGAATTTCGCGTAAGCGAAAATATCCTGCAATGGCGTTATGTCGGCGACGAGATTTGGCTGAACCTTTACGATCTTACCGCATTAAAAGGTGCGGATGGCAAGGACGGAGCCGACGGTATAAACGGTAAAGACGGAGCCGACGGTAAGGACGGAACAAACGGACAAAACGGCTCTGACGGCAAAGACGGTAAAACACCTTTTATCGGCGAAAACGGCAACTGGTGGTTCGGAGAAATCGACACCGGTGTAAAAGCCGCAGGTGTTGACGGCACAGACGGTGTTGACGGCACAGACGGCGAAAAGGGAGAAAAGGGCGACAAAGGCGACAAAGGCGATAAGGGTGACAAGGGTGACAAAGGCGACAAGGGCGATAAAGGCGACAAGGGCGATAAAGGCGACAAGGGCGACGCCGGTCAGAACGGCAGCTGCTCCGGATATTTTTATGCAGAAACAAGAATTCCGAGAGTATTTCTCAATAACGGCAACGCAGCTTTAAGCGTCTATGAAAAGGTAAACAGCGGAGACCTGATATCCACTTATCTTGATAAGATTACGCTCAAAAAAGGTCATGTTTACAGCGTCACCATAAGCGGCTCTCTCCAGGTGGTATCAAACGAGTCCAACAACAGCGGTAATTACTCCATCCAGATGACAGACGGCTATGACGACGACCTTTGCCGTGAGGTTACACGCATAAAACGTGACGGCACAAAAATAGCGCAGACAAACGACCAACATTCCTTTAATTTCACCAGAATTTACGACGCCTCGGACGAGGATATAACGCTGTACTTCATGTTTGAACAGTCGGCATACAATACCCGTCTCGAGAGCTTCAAAGGCACAATCACAATAACCGCCCTTGATTAAGTTTACATAACGGAGGTAGCAAGAAATGAAAAAACGAATACTCAGTATCCTGCTCACCCTATGTATGCTGTTCTGCCTTGTGCCGACTACGGCGTTTGCCGCGGGTGAGACAAACAGGAAAGTCGAAACGGAACAAGAGCTGGTCGCCGCTTTGGCGGACGGTACGGCGGATGTCATCCGGCTGACGAAGGATATCGACATCAGCAACTCCCTGACCATCCTCCGCAAGGTCACCCTCGATCTCAACGGCTATGTTCTGAAAATGACCGGCAGCGGCAGCGTTATTATCCTCGATAATAAGAGCGGCATCACCGGCGACCTGACCCTTATCGACAGCAATCCCACGGCGGAGCACAAATTCAAGGTTAACGGCGCAGAACCTTGGGTGCTGGACGACAGCGGTACAGAGACCGTCTATGGTGGCATCATCACAGGCGGCACGGGCAGCCGGATCTTCTTCTCCAACGGGGTGGAAGGCGGCGGCGTGATCATCGGCAGCGGCGCACTCACCATGAACGGCGGCAATATCGTCGGCTGCATAGCCAATAGAGGCGGTGGCCTGTTCCTCTCAGACGGTTCGTTCACCATGAACGCCGGCAGCATTGTCGGCTGCTCAACACCAAACAGATTAACGACCGGAGAGGCCTTTCACGGCGGCATATACGCTTTTGGTCCGATGGCGAACGGAGACACAACCGGCGTGATCACGTTGACCGGCGGCCTGATCAAAAACAACGGCAGATACGCTATCAATGCTGCGTATATGACCACAATTTACGCCAACGGCGGCGAGGTATACGGTGAGGTTCACCTAAATCAGGCATGTAAGATCACCTGTCTTGCAGAAGATAACGGTATTACCGCCTTCAAAGGCAAGACGGTGATCGGCGGAACTTCCAGTGTAAATCCAAGCCATGTTGACTGGGGCCTCTTCTACGGCGGTCTGTATATTTACGGCAATATGACCGGCGTCATCGTGACCTACAAGGACGGCGACAGTGAATACGCAAAGCAGGTTCTGCCCTCCGGCACTCTCGCGACGCGTCCTGATGCTCCCGCCGCCACACCGGGCTATACCTTCGGTGGCTGGAACAAGGCCGACGGCACGGCGTGGGATTATGCAAGCGATAAAGTCACCGATAACATAACATTGTATGCAAAACGGACAGCGAATACCTACACAATAACCTTTGATACTGCAGGCGGCAGCGAAATTGCTCCGATTACGCAGGACTATGGCACGCAGATTGCCGCTCCCGCCAACCCGACAAGAAAAGGTTATACCTTTAAGGGATGGGATAAGGAAATCCCCGAAACCATGCCGGCGGAGAATATAACGGTTAAAGCACAATGGGAAATCAATCAGTATACAATAGCCTTTGATACGGCAGGCGGCAACGAAATCGCACCCATTACACAGGACTACGGCACGGCAATTACCGCCCCTGCCGACCCGACAAGAGAGGGCTACACCTTTATCGGCTGGGACAGGGAAATTCCCGCGACCATGCCTGCCGAAAATATAACGCTTAAAGCGAGATGGAAGGATATTGAAAAGCCCACGGGCGAAATTATCATAGGCACAAATAAATGGCGCGAATTCTTAAACACGCTCACCTTCGGTCTGTTCTTTAAGGACACGCAGACGGTGACGATAAACGCCTCCGATAACAGCGGAACCGTGTTTGTCTCTTATCTGGTGACCAATCGGGACCTCTCCGAAGAGGAGCTCGGCTCTCTTGTGTACCGTGCGTATGATGAGCCGTTTTTAATAGAGCCTAACGAAGAATATATTGTTTATGCAATGCTTGTTGACGAGAGCATGAACATAACATATCTTCGCTCCGACCGCATAACGCTCGATAATATCCGGCCTGTAATCGGCGGCATTGAAAACGGCAAGACCTACTGCGAGGCACAGACAGTTACAATTGACGAGAAGTATATAGATACAGTTACCGTAAACGGCACAAAGGTCACGCTTGATGAAAACGGCGGCTTTACTCTCTCTCCTGCGGACGGCGAACAGAAAATCATTGTCACCGATAAGGCAGGCAACACCTCCGAGATGACCGTGACGATAAACGGCGGGCACACCTTCGGCGAATGGACATCAAACGGCGACGGCACGCATAGCCGTGAATGTACCGTGGACGGCTGCAAGGGTGTTGAAACAATGGCTTGCTCGGGCGGCACAGCCACCTGCACCGAAAAAGCGGTATGCGAATACTGCGGCAAGGCTTACGGAAAGACTGATTCAAACAATCACACCGACTTAAAGCACATCGATGCAAAGGCGGCAACTAAGACTGCCGAGGGCAATATCGAGTATTGGCACTGCGGCGGCTGTGATAAGTATTACAGCGACAAAGACGGTATAAACGAAATCAAAAAGGCCGACACCGTAACGGCTAAGCTGCCGGGCAATCTGAAGTCTCCCCGAACCGGCAATGCAAGCGACCTCGCTTTATGGATTTCCCTGCTGTTTGTCAGCGGCGGCGTAACAGGCGTCACGGCGGGCCTGCGCAAAAAGAAAAAACACAAAGTATAATTTTTTCGTTTCCCTTTTCTGCTTTTACGGCAGTAAAAAGCCTCCGTTATTAAGACGGAGGCTTTCGTTTATTTCGGCTTATGCATATTCTCGATTTTTTTAATGTATTCGGTGCTGTTCTCAAGAAATTTCCGAGTATCGAAGGACTCGTTTTTAAGGCTGTTTTGAATAATAATACCATCGGAAACCATCAAAATAAGCCAAGTGAAATAGTCGGCCGAAACAACGTCTGTTCTCTCGGCGATTTTTGCCGAAATGAGCTTTTGGAATTCATCATAGCGATGAATCAGCTTAGCTCTGATTTCCTCGTCGCCGAGCAATGCCGCGTCAAAGAGGTGAAGCCTGAGCCCGGCATAGGCTATATTTCTCTCGATTACATAATTTACAAGACGGTGCGGCGAGGTATCCTTTTCCTTGTTTTCCGTCCATTGTATCAGCTCGTCCCATTGGCGCGAAAGGTAGCGGTCGGTAACGGCAAAAAGTATTTCGTTTTTGCTTTTATAATAGTAATACAGCGTGCCCTTCGAAATATTCGCCTTTTCGGCTATTTTCGCGAGAGTCACCTCCGAAAAGGAATTTACCTTTAAAAGCTCCTCAGCAGTATCAAGTATGATTTCGTTTATATTTTCGGGTCTTTGAGCTGCCATAATACCCTCCTGCAAAATTTCTTAAAGTATAACACGAACAATCGGCAATGTCTACAAAACAATATTCACAAAAAAAATACATAAGAGTGATTTTTTTAGTTAAAAGTATTGACAAATGCTTTTTGCGGAATTATACTTGGCTTATGAGTCGGTCAGTTAACCGACATATTTTTTATGCACAGTCGGGCGCGTGACCGACTGCAAGGCTGATTAAAAGAGGCTTGAAGTTATGAACATATCATCAATTAACAAAAAATTGAAAAAGACTTTTGGCGGAAAATTCAGTGCTTCGGAGGAGAACGGCTCGATTTTTGTTCGAGGCAAAAGCTCCGATTGGGGCGAAATCGTCGCGGCTTGCCAAGCGGCGGCAAAAAAATTCAGCACAACGCATATTGTCAACGATATTGTTTACACGGGCGAGCAGCCCGCTCCGACGCGTCTGCCGTCTCTCAAGGATGATTTCCTCGAGGGCAGAACACCCGACGTGCTTGTTATCGGCGGCGGCATTTCAGGTGCTTCGATAGCAAGAGAGCTGACCAAGTGGAAGCTTGACGTTTTACTTGTAGACAAGGAGGCAGACCTTGCACTTCAGGCGTCGGGACGCAACGACGGCGAGGTGCACCCCGGAATCGACCTCGGCAAAGGCTCGCTCAAGCACAAGTACATTCGCCGCGCAAACCATATGTATGCAGACGTTTGCCGCGAGCTTGACGTTCCGTTTAAGCAGGTAGGTCAATACGTGCTTTTCCGCAACGCCGCGCTGAAGCCGCTTATCGGTCTGTATGCTTTTTGGCGGAAGCATCACGACGGCATAGAGGACACCGAGATAATCTCGGGCAAGGAGCTTATGCGCCGCGAGCCGAACCTCACACCGGAAACAAAATTCGCAATGTATAATCCGAGTGCAGGCTGTGTTTGCCCGTACGGACTCACCATAGCCTATGCCGAAAACGCCGTTCAAAACGGCGCGCAGGTAAGTCTTAACACCGCCGTGCTCTCCATGGAGGTGTCGGAGCATAACATCATAAGCGTTACCACCAACAGAGGCGTTATTCATCCGAAAATCGTTATCAACGCAGCAGGCGTTTTTGCCGAGGATATTGCCGCCATGGCGGATGACAGATTTTTCTCGATTCATCCGCGTCGAGGAACCAACTCGATTCTTGACCAAAAAGCAGGCGCATATATGCACTCGGTAGCCTCCGTAAAAGACATAAGCGTTCACGGTAAAACCCATTCAAAGGGCGGCGGCATATTGCACACCGTCCACGATAATCTTCTCGTCGGACCCGACGCCGTAGAAACGGTTGAAAAGGAAAACACGGAAACACGTGCCGAGAGCATTAAAACCGTCTTCGACAAGCAGACTCAAACAATGCCGGCGCTGTCAAAACGTGATATAATCACTTATTTCACGGGCGTTCGCGCTCCTACCTTTGAGGAGGATTTTATACTTGAACCCGGCAGAAGAACAAGGAATTTGATTCACGTAGCCGGTATTCAATCCCCCGGACTTACAACCGCTCCCGCGGTTGCCGTCGATATGGCGGAGCTTGCGGTCGATATGCTCGGCAAGACCGAGACGGTTGAAAAAAACAACAATTACAATCCTATTCGCAAGGGCGTTCCCGTGCTTCGCGAAATGGACGACGATACAAGAGAAAAAATGATAGCCGAAAATCCCGACTACGGCGAGATTATTTGCCGCTGCGAGCAAATCAGCAAGGGCGAAATTCTCGACGCTTTGAAATCCCCGATATGTGTTCCGACGGTTGACGGTATCAAAAAGCGCATAAGACCGGGAATGGGACGTTGTCAGGGCGGCTTCTGCTCGCCGCTTGTCACCAAAATAATTGCCGAATTCCTCGGCGTTCCGCTGTATGAGGTTAAAAAATCCTCGGCGGAAGCGGTGATAACATACGGCGAAACAAAGGTAAACGAAGGAGGCGAAGAGTGATGACGACAGGTAACTATGACGTACTCGTTGTCGGCGGCGGTCCTGCCGGACTTGCGGCGGCGATAAGCGCTCACGATAACTGTGCCAAGGTTCTCCTTCTTGAAAGAGAGGCAAGGCTCGGAGGAATACTCAAGCAGTGCATTCACGACGGTTTCGGTCTTCATCACTTCGGCGAGCAGCTCTCAGGTCCTGAATACGCCGAGCGGTTTGAGGATGAGCTGTACAAACGCAATATCGAATACAGCACCCTGACGTTTGTCACGAAAATAGACAAAAACGGCGACGGAATCTTTACGGTGCATACCGTCGGCAGAAGCGGCGTTTCGATATTCACGGCAAAAGCGCTTGTGCTGGCTACGGGCTGCCGCGAGCGTACCGCCAAGCAGGTATTTATTCACGGCACGCGTCCTGCAGGCGTTTTCACGGCCGGAACCGCACAGCATTTTACAAATCTGCTCGGGCTTATGCCCGCCAAAAAATGCGTAATTCTCGGCTCGGGAGATATAGGACTTATCATGGCGCGCCGGCTTACGCTTGAGGGCGCAAAGGTTCTCGGCGTTTATGAGGCAAAGCCTACGCCGTCGGGACTTACGAGAAACCTGCATCAATGCCTGCACGATTATGACATTCCGCTGCACCTGTCGCACACCGTCACTCGCGTGTTCGGAGTTGACAGGCTCGAAGCAGTTGAGATTTCAAAGGTTGACGAAAATATGGCTCCGATACCCGGCACACAGAGCCGCGTCGAATGTGACACGCTGATTCTCTCGGTCGGATTGATTCCGGAAAACGAGCTCGCCGAGTCCGTCGGAGTAAAGCTTGACCCACGCACAAAGGGTCCCGTATGCGACGGTCAGTGTATGACGAGCATCGACGGCGTATTCAGCTGCGGCAACGCTTTGCACGTCAACGATTTGGTTGACTTTGTTTCGCAGAACGCCGAGCAGGCGGGAAAATCAGCCGCTGCTTATTCGGGCAGGGAAAGACGGCTTATTGAGATAACCCCGGGTGACGGTTTATTATACGCAGTGCCGCAAAGGCTCAATCTCAACGAGGATAACAGTAAAACAGACCTGTATTTCCGCGTCCGCGAGGAGGAAAACAACTGTGTGCTTCATATTTACGCAGACGGTAAGGAAATACTTAAAAAGCGTTACGCATTTATGCGTCCGCCCGAAATGGAAAATCTCACGATTGATTTCAGCGCATGCGAATTAAACGAAAACAGCCGAGTGGAGCTTCGGCTGGAAAGACTCGGTAAAGGAGACGGTGTAAAATGACAAAAGAATTGGTTTGCATCGTTTGTCCCCGTTCGTGCAGAATGACGATTACATCAGACGGCGACGAGCTTGTTGTGACCGGCAACACCTGCAAAAGGGGCAAAGAATTCGCCGTAAGCGAAATGACCGACCCCCGCCGCACCGTTTGCACAACGGTGCGCACCGCCTTCCCTTCGGTACCGGTCCTGCCCGTTCGCGTATCGGGGCCGATTCCCAAAAACAGAATTTTCGACCTGATGCACGAGGTAAACCGTATCACCGTTTCAAAACGACTCGGACGAGAGGAAGTCGTTGTACCGAATATTCTCAATCTCGGCGTGGATTTGATTGCAACAAGCAATATCCTGAAGGACGAGAAGAAGCAACCTTAAAAAAGAAAGAGGGGAAAATCTTTAATGGAACAGTCACTTGTGCTGACCTTTGACGTCGGCACGCAGAGTGCAAGATGCTTGCTTGTCAATGAGAGTGGAGACTTTGAGGATAAGGAGCAGCAAAAATACAAGGTTCCTTATTTATCAAAACAGCCCGGATGGGCAGAACAGACCCCGGATTTTTATTTTAACATTATAGCCGAAATGTCAAAAAAGGTTATCGAGAGAAATGCCGATAAGCTTGACCGCATAACAGCCGTGTGCCTTACCTGCATACGTGACACGGTGCTTTGCCTCGACAAAGACAAACGTCCGCTTCGCGACATAATATTATGGCTCGACGAGCGTGAGGCCGACGAGGACGGACAGATTCCGGCGGCAAAACGCGCATTGTTTTCGCTTGTGGGAATGGGAGAATCGGTAGATATGATTTACCGAGCCTCTACCGGCAACTGGATTATGCAAAACGAACCCGAAATATGGGCCAAAACAGACAAATACGTTATGCTGCCGTCATATCTCAACTATCTTTTGACGGGCGAGCTTAAGGATTCCGTGGCAAATATGATAGGTCACGTACCGTTTGATTACAAAAACCGCCGTTGGATGAAACCCGGTGCTCTCACGCGCTGCGTGTGCAATGTTCCGTCCGAAAAGCTCTGTGAGCTTGTTCCGTCGGGCGAGGTTATAGGTAAAATCACAAAAGATGCATCCGAAAAAACGGGCATCCCAATGGGACTTCCGCTTATAGCAACCGGCTCCGACAAGGGCTGTGAAACCATCGGTATGTCCGTTGTAAAATCAAACCGAGCAGCAATTTCCTTCGGCACGACCTCAACCTTACAGATGGCGGTTAAAAAATATTTTGAACCGCAGCCTTATATGCCGGCTTATCCGGCTGTTCCGAACGATATGTTCAATCCCGAATTCGAGGTCTATCGCGGATTTTGGATGATTTCGTGGTTTATAGAGCAGTTTGCCGCGAAGGATAAGGTTGACGCCGCCGAGGAGGGCGTTTGCATAGAGCGTTATCTTGACGATAAAATCAAGGATATTGAGGCCGGCTCCGGCGGACTTATTTTACAGCCGTTTTGGACTCCGGGCATCACGAACCCGAACGCGAGCGGCGCAATTATAGGCTTTTCGGATTTCCATACGCGTTATCATTTGTATCGTGCCATAATAGAGGGCATCTGCTTAGAGCTGTACCACGGGCTCGTTAAAATGCAAAAACGCTCAAGCGTCACGGTAGATGAGCTTTATGCCGGCGGAGGCGGCTCCAGCAGTCCGGTCGTATGTCAAATTGCCGCAGATGTGTTCGGCTTGCCCGTACACCGTATTCAGACTCACGAGGCGAGCGCAGTCGGCTGTGCCATGGTTGCGTTTATTTCACAGGGCGTTTACGATAGCTATGAGGACGCCATAGAGCATATGGTACATAAAAAAGACGTATTTATTCCGAACGAGGAAAACCACCGAACCTATATGAAAATTTACGGCAAGGCGTATTCTCACCTTGCCTCAAGATTAAAGCCAATAGAAAAATACCTACATCATTTTCAAACAGGAGGACACTGATAATGAGTACAAAACCGTATAAGGGCTTTGAGCCTAAATGGATGCTTCAGAGAGCACCTGAGAACAGCTATCGTTCAATTTTCCGCTGGGGCGACCCCGACTTCTTCAAATATCCGAAGGAGAGCCTTTACAAATATGTTAAAAAACGCTGCAATCTCAAGGACGAGGAGTTTATGCAGTATAATGACGATTTGGGTCTTGACCCCGTAAATCTCGGCGAAGAGCACGCTCCGAAGATTGACAAAAAGCACGTAAAGGCCATTGCCGCAATAGTCGGCGAAAAGAACGTCTCACAGAGCGACTACGACCGTCTCGCCGTTTCCTACGGACAGACAATGTACGATCTTCTCAGAATGCGTCACCGTCGTTTTGACTCTCTTCCCGACCTCGTTGTTTTCCCGGAGACAAGCGAGCAGATTGAGAAAATCGTAGCCTACGTCACAAAGAATAAAATACCGCTCTATGTTTACGGCGGCGGCTCGTCGGTTACAAGAGGCGTTGAGCCCATTAACGGCGGCGTTTCTCTTGATATGCGCCGCAACTTCAACAAGGTCATTAAATTCAATGAGACCGACCAGACCATTACCGTTCAGGCAGGTATGTCCGGACCAAAGCTTGAGGAAACGCTTCAAAACGCTCAGAGCCTTTTCGGCGCAAAGCGTCCGTACACCTGCGGTCACTTCCCGCAGTCGTTTGAATATTCCTCCGTCGGCGGTTGGACCGTCACACGCGGTGCCGGTCAGAACAGCACCTATTACGGCACCATAGCCGATATAGTTGTTTCTCAGAAATACGCCACACCGATAGGTAAAATCGAGACAAGTCACTATCCGAGAGAGGCAACGGGACCGAACCTCAATCAGGTCATGATGGGCGGCGAGGGCACCTTCGGCGTTCTTACCGAGGTCACACTCAAGTTTTTCCGCTGGATGCCCGAAAACAGAAAACGCTTTTCTTATATGTTCAAGGACTGGCCGACAGCTATGCGCGCCGCTCGTGAAATGATGCAGTGTGAGTGCGGCTTCTCCTCTGTTTTCCGTCTTTCAGACCCGGAGGAGACTTCATTAATGCTCCATCTTTACAACGTTGACGAAACGCCGCTTGAGCCTCTTCTTGATAAATTGGGCTACAAGGACTTTGAGCGCTGTCTCTTCCTCGGATTTACGGACGGCGAAAAGGGCTTCTCAAGAAACGTTGCTCATAACATAATGAAAATTGCCGTTAAGCACGGCGGTATCCCGATGACCGGCTACGTATGCAAGGGCTGGGAAAAGGGCCGCTTCAACGACCCGTATCTTCGCGATACACTCATGGATTTCGGCTTTATGATTGATACGCTTGAGTGCACGGTCAACTGGTCAAATATGGCTCGTGTTCACCGTGAGGTTCGTGAGGTTTGCCATAAGCTTCCGAACACAATCGTTACAACTCATATGTCGCATTGCTATCCGCAGGGCGCCAACCTCTACTTCATCTTTATGACTAAAATGCAGGACGAAGAGGAGTTCCGTGCTTATCACGCAACAATTCTCGACGCCATACAGAAGAGCGGAGCGGCCATCAGCCACCACCACGGTATCGGAAAGATGTTTGCCCCGTGGCTTGAGGGCTACCTCGGCGAAAAGGAATACGGCATAATCCGCACACTTAAAAACTATTTTGACCCCGATTACCTTATGAATCCGGGCGGAACCATAGGCCTTGACCTTAAGCCCGAGGATAAAAAGTATCTGCGTGAGCATACCGAGTATGTTGACGAGCTCAAGGACTGAATAGGCTGTTGAAGCGCGGCTCAAAGCCGTAACGTCAAGCACAAACACATAAAATCAAGGCTTTCGTCTCACCTGAAACGAAAGCCTTTTTATTGCCGTTCACAGAAAAGCTTACTTTTTGTATAAGCTTTCGGCATTTGCGGCTGTTGACTGTTTGCCGTCGTAATTATATAATAATTTATAACATAATTTCGCCGCATATGTAATATGCCGCACAAGTAAAGAGGTTCATCATGACAGATAAAAGCTATTCAATTATTTTCAGCAGTCCGACAGGCAACACGAGGCTGCTCGCCGACGCCATTCGCGACGCGCTGCCGGAGGAAAACTGCAATTATTTCGGAGTGTGCGAAAACGCCGATACACAATCCGACATTTTGTTTATAGGCTTTTGGACGGATAAGGGAACCGCCGACAAGGCGACCTTGGATTTGCTCGAAAAGCTGAAAAATAAAAGGATTTTTCTTTTCGGAACGGCGGGCTTCGGCGGAGACGAGGAGTACTTCAAAGAAATCCTCGCAAATACAAAAAAGAGCATTAGTGCCAGCAACATCACAGTCGGCGAGTATATGTGTCAGGGGAAAATGCCGCAAACGGTCAGGGAGCGCTATATCAAAATGAAAAGCCTGCCGAATCCCGTGCCGAATCTCGATATGCTGATTGAAAACTTTGACCGTGCTCTGTCTCATCCCGACGAAAACGATTTGAAAAGGCTGAGGCTCTCCGTGGAAAAGCTGTAATAAGAAGCGACAGCGCGACCTACCCCGCTATGCTGTGCCGCGTATCATATTACTATTGATTTATTGTAAAAATAATGATAAAATATTCAGCATAGCACGTAAGCAGGTGTAGTTTAATGGCAGAACATCAGCTTCCCAAGCTGAATACGGGGGTTCGATTCCCCTCACCTGCTCCATAAGATAAAATCGTCGCACCAATGCGACGTCAATGATTAAATCAATCTGAAAAGATTGATTTTTTTTGTGCGTTATTACAAAGGAAAAGGAAGGAATGATATAAATGAATAATTTAAACAACAATGCAGAGGATAGATTTGTTGTGTCAGATAAAGATATTAAATGGGGTATAAATGGACAACAAAAAACGGAAGAGGAAATTAATAGGTACATGGCAGAAAAACGAAAAAAATTACAAGAAGTTTCTCTTGATAAATATATGATAATAGGTAGTGTTGTCGAAATTCAGGGAAATTTTGATAAACTAATGATAATCGGGTATAAAGTCAAAGATAGAGATGGGAAAATTATGGATTATATGGCTTGCAAATATCCGAATGGTGCAACAGATTCATTAACATTTTTTAATCATAATGATATAAAAAAAATATATTTTGTTGGATTTACTACTGAATATGGTAATGAATATAAAAGCAATTTAGATAATAAAAACGAGGAAAAATGAAGGCTCGTATAATATGTTGGGTGCTGTTGTTGGAGATGTAATTGGTTCGGTGTTACTGACTATGATGAAAATGGTAAAGAGGTTCTTAAATAGATTTGAAAATAATGAAACATTTACTTGTGCATTTTTAACATCTTGTTATACTGGAATGAGAACTGGAGAGGTATTTGCATTAACTTGGGATATATTGATTTAGACAATGGAACAATATCAATCAAACATAATGTTTATGATAAACCTAAAGACGAATAGCAAGACATTAATTAATTGAGAGTTTATATACTCCCCATAATATTGGTTTATTTTGTCGTGTAAATAATCAATATTATTTTTAGTAATTTTCTTAAAAGCTTTATTTATTTATTTCATCAATCATATAATTCATAGCTATATTTTGAGCTTGTTCAATAACTTCTTTTGTTCGTAAACGTGTATAGTTAAGGCTCCAAAAACGGCAAGTATCCTTTGATGCTTGTCGTTTTTTACTTTTTCGCATTTTACTCTCGTCTCGCTTTTCTTTCGTCTACCCGTCGTCCGCTCACTTCATTATTCGCTGTTCACTTTTCTCTCTTCGCTCAACCTCTCCTCTCTTGCAGAGGAAGGTGAGCCTCGT
>ULQS01078599.1_pt1 | contig 13401 bp, 4 predicted proteins | sample 1954751 | NCBI WGS metagenome assembly ULQS01 (sample SAMEA4835662, study PRJEB28245) | human gut metagenome | biome: gut microbiome; material: fecal sample | place: Denmark | collected 2008 | reverse complement strand
GGCAGCCGTTCTCTTTACAGGGTCACAAAATCCGCGCTCTGGATCCCGTCCAGGCCGGCGATCATCTGCAGGGTGGCTTTTTCCACCGGGCTGTCCACGGTCATGATCATCATGGCGTTGCCGGTTTTGGGCTTCCGGGCCACCTGCATGTTGGCAATGTTCACATGAGCCGCCCCCAGGAGGGTCCCCATCTGGCCGATCATCCCGGGCTTGTCGTCGTTCTTGGCCAGGATCATGTAGTGTTCCGGCACCAGGTCATAGTGGTAGCCCTGGACTTCCGTAATGTGGGGCGTTTCGTCCGGTGCCACCATGCCGGCAGCGGTGAATACCTTGTTCCCGCTGGAAATCTTCACGGATACCCGGTTCAGCCGGTCTTCCCCGTTCATCTTCCCTTCCACCACGGCCACCCCACGGGTTTCCGCAGCCAGTTCCGCATTGACCATGTTCACCCGTTCCTTCAGGATGGGATCGAACAGGCCCTTCAGGATGCTCCGGGTGATCAGGGTGGTTTCCAGGTTGGCGGCAGGGCCTTCATAAACCACTTCCACCTTATCCACCGGATCCTTTTCCAGCTGGTAGTACAGTTTGCCCAGGCATTCACCCAGCTGCAGGTATCCCAACATCCCTTCCAGTTCCTGAGGATGGAGGGCCGGCAGGTTTACCGCGTTGGGCACCATCTGACCATTGAGCACGTTCACCACTTCCTGGGCAATGGAAATGCCCACCTTGTCCTGGGCTTCCACGGTGTCCGCTCCCAGGTGGGGCGTCAGCACGCACTGGTCCAGACCGATCAGGGGAGAAATGGGTTTGGGTTCGTCCACCAGCACGTCCAGACCGATGCTGGCCACCTGGCCTTCCTGGATGGCTTCCGCCACTGCCTGTTCATTGTACAGGCCGCCCCGGGCGCAATTCACCAGACGGACGCCCTTCTTGCATTTCTTCAGTTCTTCCTTGCCGATCATGTTGATGGTTTCTTCCGTTTTGGGAGTATGGATGGTGATGATATCGGCCTTGGCCAGCAGATCATCCAGGGTTTCGCATTTTTCCACACCCAGCCGTTTGAACCGGGCATCCGGGATGTAGGGATCGTAGGCGATGACCTTCATTTCAAAAGCCTGCATCCGTTTGGTTACCAGGGTACCGATCCGGCCCAGGCCGATGATCCCCAGGGTCTTGTGGTACAGTTCCACTCCCTTCAGGTTCTTCCGGTCCCAGACCCGGCTTTCGATCATCTTCTGGGCCCGTACGGTGTTCCGGCAGGAGGCCAGCATCAGGCCGATGGTGTGTTCGGCAGCGGAAATCACGTTGGCTTCCGGAGTGTTCACTACAATGATTCCCCGTTTGGTGGCACCTTCGATATCGATGTTGTCCACCCCGTTGCCCGCACGGCCCACCACTTTCAGGTTCTTGGCCGCCTTGTAGAATTCTTCATTGACTTTGGTGACGCTGCGGACGATGATGGCGTCATAGGCCCCTACGATCTTCAGCAGCTCTTCCCGGGGAATGTCGAACTTTACATCCACTTCCAGGTCCGGCTGGGCCTTCAGCATTTCCACGCCCTTGTCCGAAATCCGTTCCACCACGATGACTTTTTTCTTGTCCATGATTGTCTCTCCTTCGCCCCTCACGGGTACCTTGTATAAAATAAAAACTCCCGTGCCTGACCCCCTAAACGGGTATGTCAAGGACGGGAGAACCTCTCACGTGGTGCCACCTTATTTCGCTGCACTGCAGCCTCATTTCCAGGATAACGGCTTGGCCGGATGGGTTGCTGCCCCCATCGTCTCAGGAGTGGATTCCACAGGGTCTTCCGCTGCTTCCCACACCCAGCAGCTCTCTGGAAGAAAAGGCCTTGTGTACTTGGTTCCTTCATGGACAGTTTATTCAGTATATCTATTTAGGTACATCAAGCACTTGCTTACGATTTTACTCATTCTCTACTGTGTTGTCAAGTGCTTTCGTAAATTTTTCTGCCCGGTCCAGGTGCTTTTTCAGAATCCGCGTACGGTCTCCCACGGACTCCATGGCAGACTGGGCTTCGGCCAGTTTCTTTTCCGCCCGTTCCACTGCCGTTTCGAAGGCACCCAGGTCGGTGTTGATCTGGGCCACCAGCCGCCACACCTGGCTGGTCTGTTTCTGGACCACCAGAGTACGGAAGCCCATCTGGAGGCTGTTCACCACAGCGGCCAGGGTGGTGGGCCCCACCAGAGTCACCCGGTATTTCCGCTGGAGTTCGCTGATGAGGCCCGGCCGGGACACGGCTTCTGCAAAAAGCCCTTCCAGAGGCAGGTACAGCAGGCCGAAATCCGTGGAATAGGGAGGGGCGATGTATTTGTCCCGGATGTCCCTGGCCTCGCTTTTCAGCCGGATTTCCAGCTGTTTCAGGGCCAGGGTTTCGGCGTCGGCGTCTCCGTCTTCCCGGGCCTGGACCAGCCGCTGGTAGTCTTCCAGAGGGAATTTGGCGTCAATGGGCAGCCATACAGGGGCATCCCCGGTGCGGCCGGGCAGCCGGATGGCAAATTCCACCCGTTCCTGGCTCCGGGGACGGATGGCCACGTTGGTGCCGTACTGTTCCGGAGCCAGCATGTCCCCCAGCAGGTTTCCCAGCTGCATTTCCCCCCAGATCCCCCGGTTCTTCACATTGGTCAGGACCTTCTTCAGATCCCCCACGCCCTGGGCCAGGGACTGCATGGACCCCAGGCCCCGGTTCACCATGGCCAGCCGGTCGCTGACCACGCTCATGGACAGGGTCACCTTCTGGTCCAGGCTGTCCCGGAGCCGGTCCGCCTCCTCCCGGGCCTGCTGGGCCCGGACTTCTTCCTGGGCCCCCAGGGATTTCTGGAGCTGGACCAACAGCACGATCAAAACAAGGAGGGCGCACAGCACCGCCCCCAGCAAAATGGTTTCCATGACAGTTTCCGCCTTTCGTAAAATTCTTCTTCCATTATAGCAAAAAAGAAGGGCAGCAAACAGGTGTTTTTGCCTTTACCCCCTCCCTTTTCTGCGTTATAATTAAATTAATCACATAACTAATTATTTTAAGTAAAGAGGGGAGCAATCATGCACAGACGGAATTCGGAAGAAACCATGCAGCGGCTGATGGATGCCGGGGCGGAACTGTTCGACAAAAAGGGATACCACAATGTTTCCATCAAGGAGATCGGCCGGCTGGCCGGATGCAACAGTGCCCTGATTTCCTATCATTTCGGCAGCAAACAGGCCCTGTACCAGTCCATTATCGACAGCCAGCTGAAAGTGCTCCACCGGTTGGAAGAATCCATCGAAAAAGAGGCAAAACCGCCTCTCCAGCGGCTAAAGAAATACCTCCACGCCATTTTGCAAAGCCAATTGGATCCTCACCAGCACATGATCATCCTGTACCAGGAACTGCTCACCCCCTCCGGGCTCCTGAACGACGATTCCTGGCAGCGGCTCACCCGGCTGGGAGACTACATCCAGAGTCTGCTGGTAAAAGCGGTGGAGGCTGGCGAGCTCCGGACACCCCAGCAGGACCACGGCTATGAATATGTCACCTTCATCCTGACGGCCATTACGGAAATGCTGTTCCTGATCAAAGACCGGCCCCTGTCCCTGAATCCGGAAGGATGTCCGGCGGAACAGCTGCTGGATAAGCTGATCGGGTTCGTGCTGGAACCGTTGAAGCCGTGAAAAAGAGGCTGTGAAAAAATGCATCGTGCATTTCTTCACAGCCTCTTAGTCGGAAGTCAGGAGTCGGAAGCCTCCTGCCTGTTACTTCTTTGCACTCAGCTGTTCCACCAGGGCCGTCAGCTTGTTCAGCCGGTCGTTCATGGCGTCCAGCTGGGCGTGGACTTTCTGGTTGTCCTGACGCAGGGTTTCGTTGTCGCTGCGCAGCTGCTGGACCGTCCGCATAAGGACGATCCGGCTCTGGAACCGGTCTCTCCGTTTGGGATCCAGGGAGAAGGTCACCCCGGCATTCACCATGTTCTCTCCGCCCCCGAAGCTGCCGCCCACATTGAAGCGGACGCTTTCCGTAGGCTGATAGAAGGCCCCGATGGCCGCTGCATTGGCGCTCCGGTAATGGCCGAAGCCGGCGGCGAAGTTCAGTTTGTCTTCCGGATCGAATTCCAGAGGATGGAGGGCTGCCAGGGCGGAGGCGCCGGCCCCCACCCGGTCCACCCGGCTGTCCAGACGGGTAATGGCATTGTTCACTCCATTGACCACACCCCCCAGCTGGCTTACGTTCACCGCATCAGTGGGTGCCGTGCCGGGAGCCACATCGTGGATCTGCTGGCCGCCCATGCTCACGTTGCTGCTGCTGATTTCCACATTGTGGGTCCCCTCCCCATTGGCAGCGATCCTGATGCCGCTGCTGGTGAGGGTGGTGCCGGCTGCCCCGGTACTGCTGTTGATGGTGAGGCCATCGTTGTTCAAGGTGCTGTTGCCGGTGGTGACGCTGGTAAGGCCCTTCAGTTCGCTGGAGAGCTTGATGTCCAGGCCGTCCCCGTCGGCGTTCTTCACCACACCGATGTTCTTATCGGTGAGTTTGGACGTATCCGCCCCGCCGGACAGTTTCATGGATTTGCCCAGTTTTCGGGAGATTGTTTCTCCGTCATCCCCGGTAAAGTCCCGGGTACCCAGGCTGTCCACAGCTCCCTGGGCCGCTTCACCGGCCAGTTTCTTCACATCGCCGATGTTGGCGGCGTTGTTCCAATTTTCCTGACCTTCTTTCGTGGTGTCATAGACATTTCCAATACCGCTGGCAACATCTTTAATCTGCTTATTCCCAGCATTAATGCCGTCTTTACTGATGGTCACACCGCCGGCCGTGATGGAGCCTTCATCTCCCAGATTCACCTGATTTTTCAGCTTGATATTGATGGACTTGCCATCGTCGGAGACAGAGGTGGTAATATTGCTGTCCCCATGAACACCAATGGTCCCGCCCAGATTCTGTTTAGCATCGGACGTACCACTGGCATTGGCATTATCCGCCGTGAGTCCGAAGCCGCCGCCCTTTGCAGAATCGGTAAGGCTTCCCTTCATCAGGACCAGCTGTTCTTCGGTGGCTGCCCTGCCTTTGGTGGCAAAATCAGAAGAGGTAATGGTGGTATTGGTCAGCCCGGTGATGCTTTCGATGCCGGTAAGATTTTTGGCCAGCTTGATTTCCAGGCCATCCCCGGCAGTATTCTTCACTACCCCTATATTCCCATCGGACAGTTTCGTAATATCAGCGCCGCCGGACAACTTCAGCGTGTTGTTCAGCGACCGGCTTACTGTGTTCTCAGCGACATCCCCTGCAAAAATCATCCCATCCTCCAGGGTAGCCACATCGTGATCTTTGTTGCCCTGGTCCGTGTAGGTAAGCCGAGTCTGGTCCTGCTGGGCCAGGTTCTTGGCAACGGTATGGACGGATACCGCAGCTTGGGTTCCAGCCGTCCCCGTCAGATCCAGATAGCCTGCGCCGTCAGTCTGGCGGAGAGCAGCGGCCTTTTTGCCATTGTCGCTCAGGGTGATCCCGGTATCGCCGGTAATATTTACTTCTTTGGCAGACTTGCCTTTAAACTGCATACTGCCGTCCGTGCCTTCGATGGTTTTACCATCCCCATGGACACCCACGTCCAGATGATCCTGGAGTTCTACGGAAACGTAATCATTTCCATCGTGGTCTTTCTTCACCTTGGTCAGGATATTGGCCTTGCTCCGATCCCAGAAATCCCCGGAGCCATCGTTTTTCTCGTTGGTTACAGGGGCATCCCCAAAAATCCGGATGGCACTGCCCAGATTCTGTTCAATGGTGGCATCCACGGCTTCCCCTCTGCCACCGGCCGTAATGGCAAATGTCCCATTGCCCAGGACTTTGGTAATGGAATCATTGACCTTTTTCAGCTGGTCTTCCGTAGCAGCCCGGCCGGATACGTAATCGGTGCCGGACCAGACGGTATTGGTAAGGCCGGTGACATAATTCCCGGTCTCATTGGCCTGTCCCACTTTGGTGATGGCTGTCTGGTACCCCAGGACTGTCCCATTTGCTGTCAAGCTCCCCTGGGCCCCCAGGTTCACATCCTTGGCCAGCGCCAGAGTCAGACTGCCGCTGGTGCCGTCGCTGTTCTCAGCTGCAACGACGCCGATGTTTCCGGTGACCAGTTTTCCATTGTGATCCTTGGCCAGCTTGTCTTTGGCGGCGCCTCCGGTAACGGCCAGGGTGCTGCCCAGGGTGATGGCAGCGGAGCTGCCGTTGTCGTCGCTGAATTTCAGGCCGTCGCTCATGGTGGCTACGGTATGGAGTTCCGTACCGTTTTCCCCATCCTTGTACACCAGCCGCTTGTCTCCAGTGGAAGTGGTATTGGTCAGGTAGGGCTTCTCATCCATGTACTGGCTTTCCAGCACCAGGTTGGAATAGGTATTGTCACTGTTGGCTCCATAGAGCAACAGCTGGCCCTGGACATTGTTGCCGTTTTCCCCATATCCTGCCTGGAGGGACCGGACTTCCATATCTTTGTCCAGTTCCACATAAAGGGCATTGTTCTTGTTGATTACCTTCACATTCCGGCCGGAATAGTTGTCATCTGTATCGGTGCCCGTGCCCAGGATGGACACGGTATCTCCCAGATTGGCATGGAGAGCCGTGGCCGCTCCGGTGGTGTCGATGGGATTGCTGTTGCCCTTGAAATTCAGGCCCAGGGTGCTGGTGCTTGCTGTCAATCCGCTGGCGGCCTTCTGGAGATCGCCGATGGTGGCCCCGTGGTTCAGCGTATCTCCGGTAGCATCGGCCAAAGCCGTCGTTCCCAGACCGCTGGCTACGTCCACAATCTGGTTTCCTCCGTTGTCAAGGCCACCATTGGTCAGGGAGACGGACGATGTGTTCCCGGTTTTGGCAATGGTAATGCCGGTTCCATTGACCGTGGTGGTATTTCCTGCTCCATCCGTAAAGGCAGCGGAAGTCAGTGTCAGATTTTTGCTCAGAGCCAGTTTGATGGCCGTATTGGCGGCATCCGCCGTGGTGGTCAGGTTATCATCATTGGCAGTGGTGATCCTGATGGTGCTTCCCAGTTCCTGTTTCACATCTCTGCTTCCGGTGGTGCTGTCCGCTGCATCCGCTGTAAGGCCAAAGCCTCCGGTGGTCTTGTTTTTCAGACTGGTGCTGACACTGGCCAGCTGGTCTTCTGTAGCTGCCCGGCCGCTTACCGGCGTACCACTCCAGGTGGTGTTGTCCAGCCCGGTGAGATAGTCCCCGGTGGCCGAGCCGCTGGTCTGGTTCCCCAGAATCATGTTGTTTCCTAAGGCGATAGAGGTGAGCCCTGTAAGCTGTTTGGCCAGCTGGATTTTCAAAGCTCCATCCTTTACATTAACTCCGATGTTGCTGTCAGTGAGATTCGTGCTATCTGCACCACCAGTAATGGAAAGAGGCGTTGTCGAATTCAACGTCTTGGCAATAACCGTATTACTGTCTGTACTCAGGTAATTATCTCCGGCATAAGTCAATCCGTCTTCCAACGTAGCCAATGTATGAAGCGTCTGGGAAGCGGCGCTTTCCGACTGGCCGGCACTGGCCGCCCAGTACTGGATTCGGGGAGAACCGAGCTCCGTGCTGTCCAGGAATTTGGGGCCTCCGTAATTCTGGACCATGGCAGCAAAATTCCCACTGGAATCACCCATGCGCAGAGAACCATCGGCCCCGTTCAGTTTCAGATAGGCTCCACCCTGGCCGGTAGCCATGACGCTGCCATCTACTCCAGTGGCATCATCAGTGGTCTTGGAACCGGCAGTAAGGCTGGTGGCCGTCAGGTTGTCGTCCAACAGCACCCGGATGTCCCCTTTATCGCTGATAGTGGTAGTGATGTTGTTGGTATTGTAGGTATGCCCGTTCTGTTTGCTGCCCCCGTAAATGCCAATGGTATCCCCCAGCTGAGCCTTGTGGGTCTGGGAAGTTGCCCCGTCCGCCATGGCACTGGCCGTAAAGGTCAGTCCCTGTTCCAGCGCTGTCTTGCTGGCCAGACCGGAAATAGTGATTTCCTTTCCTGTGGTGTCGGTAGGACTGGCCACGGTGAGTTTCACATCCCCATTGGCGTCCACAGAATATTTCCCGTCGGAACCGGAAGCGGAATTTTCCACCAGATGGTAATCCATATTGGACAGGCCGGACAGATTCACATTCACGCTGGTGCCATTATTTTTGTTCAGCGTCAGGGTGGCCGTAGTAGACGTCACGCCATCCGTGGTTGTTGTCGCAGTGGAAACACTGCCCCCGGTTACATAGTAGTCGTGGAGTCCGGAGATATTCACCGTCTTATTGTTCCGTTCCGTCAACGTCACTTTCATGGAGCCGGGATTGTTTTCATCATCGCTGGCCGATCCATCCGTTACATAGTTGTCATTGGCCACCGTCCCTGCATTCACGTCATTGATGGCAGCTTTCAACTGCGCTTCCGTGGCTGCCCTATTCTCCACAATATTGTTTGCGTCCCAGTTGGTGTTCTGGAGTCCGGTGATATAGAAACCCTTGCCACTGTTGGCTCCGCCGCCGGCCTGGCTGCCCATATAGATGCCGCCGGTATAGGTGCCGTCAGTGCCTTTGGTGCCACCCACCCGGGCCGTGGTAAAGTTCACGTCCGGTGTCGTAGCAATCTCGATATCTCCGTTTTGCGTAAGGGCAATATTGTCCCCTGCCACAAAGTTTAGGGTGTTATTGGAAGGAGTGACGGTTTTCGCATCATTCCCGTTGATCTGGGCTTTCCAACCGGTGTTCACGGTGGTGGAAACCGCCGCCAGTTCATCTTCCGTAGCCGCCCGGCCGCTGACATAGGTTGGGTCTGTGGTATTCCAGGAAGTGTTGGTGAGGCCCGTCAGATAGGTGCCCGCCGCCACTGTACCATTTCTATTGTCCGTCAGGGTCCAGGAGCTTCCCGTACCGGAATAATTCCCCAGGTGGAGTTTGCCGATGGTGCCATATCCATTGAGTCCGTCCATGAACAGCAGGTTCCCCAGAGACAAGGTCCCGACCGTCCCGTTCAGTACGGCATAGCTATTGTCCCCTAATGTCAGGGTATCATTCAGGGCCACTTCATAATCCACGGTACCATCGGTTTTGGTGGTCTTGGTGACCTTCGTATTCTTCTTGATGCTGCTGTCCGGGCTCACCGTCACCATCTGGGCAGCAATGGTCTTCACATCACCGATGTTGGCGGCGTTATCAGTGATATTATAAACCGCCTTCCCGGCATTATCCACGCCGTTAGCCCCGCTGGCCACACCGGTAATCTGTTTGCTGCCACCGCTGATGCCGCTGGTGGTGAGGCTGGGACCGCCAGTAATGGAAAGTCCTGTGCCGTTCAAGGTGGACGACCCGGTGGTCAGGGTGCCGTTGGACCCGTTCAGGGTCAGGGCATTGCTCCCCGTCCCCACGGTGACTTTGTCCGCCGTCAGCTGGGTATCCATGGCAATGGTAATGTTCCCGCTGTCATCGATGGAAGTAGTCAGGTTGTCCGTCTGGTAAGTGTGACCGCTCTGGGCATCATGGGCCTTAATGGACACCGTAGCCCCCAGGGCCTTGTTCACTACTTTGTAGCCCGTGGTGCTGGAAACATCGGTGGTATTGGTGGTGAAATTCAGGCCTTTGGCGATATCAGCAGTATTCGTGGCAATATTGGTCCGGTTGGTATCCACCACATCAGACACGCTCTTCAGCTGGTCTTCCGTGGCGGCACGGCCGCTGACGGCTTTGGTGGTGCCTACCGTCCAGGTCTTGTTGTCCAGGCCGGTAAGGTAATTGCCTGTATTGGTGCCATCGGTCTGGCTGCCCATAACCACGGTCCCGGCAGCAACGGAACTGAGTCCTGTCAGATCCTTGGCCAGCTGGAGCTTCAGAGTCCCATCGCTGGCAGTGACGCCGATATTATTGCCGGAGGACAGCTTGGAAGCATTGGTTTCCCCGCCGGTGACAGCCAGGGTGCTGTCCAGGCTTACCGTTCCGCTGCCTGTATCCCCGGCCAGCTTCAGCCCGTCTTCCAGGGTAGCCACTGTGTGTTTGGTGACACCATCCCCGTCAGTATACTGGAGCCGGTTGATAGTGGCATCGTTCACGGATTTGGCAGCTGTATCATAGGCCGTAGTCAGGGATGTAGCTTCATATTTGGTACTGTCTCCAGAAGCCCCTACGATTTTCACAGAACCGGCATAGCCCTGTACGGAACTGGTGGTAGCCTGGCCGGCGGTGACGCTGTCTACCCGGATGTTCTTATCCAGACCGATATTCAGTTTGGTGGTGACGGTCTTTCCGTCATCAGAAGCGGTGTTGATACCGGTAACCAGGATGTTTTCCCCGGAATACTCCGAAGCCGTCTTGGTGCCGGTACCCTGGATCTGGAGGGTGCCCCCCTGGTTCATGTGGACAGTGGTATCCGTGTTGTTTCCCTGGAAGTTCATCCCTTCGCTTTCCACTGCTTTCAGCTGGGCCACATTGACAGCGTCGGTGTCATTTGTACCGGCAGCCAGATTGGTGATCTGACGGGATACGGTGATGGCATTACCGTTTTCATCCTTGGTATTGCCGCCCAGGGACATGGCCCCTGCGGTGGAAACCCAGGCAGTGGATGTATCCCCGCCACCAGCCAGATAGCCCTTGGCTCCTTTGGCCACATCGGCGATGGAGTGGGCCCCTACCGCCACGCCCCCTTCCACATTGGCCACAGAAGACACGCCCAGGGCCGTACCTTCATTCTGCACAGCCCGGGCATTATAACCATAAGCAGAACTGCCTGTCTTGGTGGCCTGGGCCATAAAGCCTACCGCTACAGCCGCCCCATTGGTGGTGGAAGAGGTATCTGTATTGGCGGTACCTGCATTGGACCCTACACCCAAAGCGACGGAGAAATTGCCGCTGGCGTTGTTCTGGGTGCCTACGGCAATGGACTGGGTTCCAGAGGCTGTGGAATTATAGCCCACGGCCATGGCCCCCAGGCCGCTGGCGGTGGAATTGATGCCCATGGAAGTGGCATAATTGCCGCTGGACTTGGTATTCACCCCAAAAGCCAGGGAATAGGTGCCGGTGGCCCCCTCATTGTAGTAGTTAGCCAGGGTATTTTCCGCCACCGTTGTGCCGTCAGTACTGGTACCGGTTTTAATGCTCAGGAAGTGGCGTCCTGCTTGTTCCAGCTGGTCTTCCGTGGCCGCCCGGCCGGTCACATAGTTTCCGGGCGTCCAGGTGCGGTTGGAAAGGCCCGTCACAAACAGCCCTTCTGCATTGGCTCTGGTGGATTCCAGCTTCAGCGTACCATTTTCAGTAACGGGCTTCATATAGTCATAGGTAAAGCTCTGATAGCCCATTTGGAGCGTACTCTTGCTTCCAGCACTATCCGTGTGGGCGACGGTGACCCCATTGGTATCTACCTCGGTATTCCCCACCGTCAAGGAACCGTCAGCTGTCAGATTCACATCTTTGGCCAGCTGGACCTTCAGGGTGCCGTCAACAGCATTGACCCCGATGTTGTTGTCCGTCAGGGTTCCTGTAGCTCCCCCCAGGATATCCAGTTCTTCGCTGAGATTCCTGGTGAGGGTAGTGGTGCCATGGTTGTCCCCGCCGAATTTCAGAGCTGTTGCATAGTCCTTGCCATTGATGGAGAGGCTTTTCAGTTCACTGGACCCAGTGGCAGCCGTGTTGGCCACCACTTTGGATCCGGTAGTGAAAGTCTGGGACACATTGGCTCCATTGGTGGTATTGGACAGGGTCACGGAGGTATCCTGGCCATTGGTGCCGCCCCCGCCGGTCACGGTAATGGCCCCGTCCACTGCCTCAGCAGTTCCGTTTCCGTTCCGCATGGCGGTAATGGTAGCCGTGGGCGCAGTAGTCGTGCCCCCTTTGGTCATATCCACCGACTTGATGTCATTGTGATACAGGGCCACGTCATTGCTTTTCAGCACATCTAAATCTTTGTTGTAATCCGATACCCGGTAAGTGTCCATAGTGGCACTGGGATCCGTCACAGGAGCCGCCCAATAGCTGTAATATTTTCCATCTTTCATGGCGGTCATGAGGATTTCGTTGTTAGCCCCATAGACAGTTCCTTCATAGACTTTGGACCCATCATAGCTGGTAAAGACGCCGATTTTACCACCGATGACATACAGGTGAGAAGTATCCACAGCTGTACCTTTATAGGTATACTGGTTCAGGGTCCCGTTCCATACCAGATCCGTGCCCACGGACACGAATCCCCGGGGATTGCCATTGGTCCCTGCAGAAGGGTTGTACATATCTGCATAGCCGTCTTTGTAATAGGTACGGTTGTTGGTGTTGGCCTGGGTATGGCCTTCCCAGGAAGGATCGTAGATGATGTAATCCCAGTTCCCGGGCACCTGGGTGCCTCCGGCCTGGCTCAGCCCTTCAAAAGCACTGGCGGTGACCTGGTTCAGGGATTCCCCAACATTGGTGGAAACGCCGGTGGAAGAAACGGCCGAAGTTGTGCTGGACAGGATATCCGCCGGCTGCCCCCCACTGCCGGTAAAAGCCACATCGAATTTTTTGTCCGACCGGGACAGGGCCGTATATTTTTCGTTCGTCCCTTCCTTCAGGGTATAGCCGTCCCGGACCCAGTACTTGGTCCTGCCGTCAGCCAGGGTCACTTTGTGATAGGTGGCCCCGTTGAAAGTGTTGGTATCCTGACCGTTGTCATTGCCTTTTACAGTACCGGAATCCACGGTCACCAGAAACGCCACATACTGGTTCTGGGTGGTGGCTGCCACCGTAGCTTCCCCGGCTGCTTCCGCCGGGAACACATGGCCTCCCAGGGTCAGCAGGCTCACACACAGGGCTCCTGCCGCCAGGTGGGCCGCCGGACCCAGATGGCAGTTCTTTTCCTTTCCAGCCCGTTTGGCCAGCTCGGACACCACCACATAGCAGTACCGGACCCGGCTCCAGATGACTTTGTAGATTTTGTTCATGACCGTATCCTCCCTGAAAGATTCCTCTTTCTGCTGTAAAAAAGTTTACTCTTTTACTGTACTTTTAAATTATAGAAAACATAACATCGTTCTATACATATTATATTTCCATTATATGTGGCTGTAAGATACTTGTCAATATTGGTTATTTATTCGTTTTTTCTTTGTATTTGGTATCATTTTACATGAGGTTGGAGGGGGACAGGGGAGATAAGTGGCTAAGTGGTTAGGTGGTTAGGTGCCTTGGGGTTCATCGTTGGTGGTTGTGGAGACCGGCTCCGCCGGCTTGAAAGGGAAACGCAGCCGACGCTGCTAACCCACCACCCTTGAAAAGGGCGGATATACGCTGGGGCTGACGCCCTCGCTTCTGGCCCCAGGGCGAAGCCTGCGTGCCATTTATCCGTCCCTTTGCAAGGGCGGGGGGACAGGGCTTCCAGCACGTAGATGCTCCCGATCAATTTATCCGACCTTTGCAAGGGCGGG
>ULQS01061596.1_pt1 | contig 13484 bp, 10 predicted proteins | sample 1954751 | NCBI WGS metagenome assembly ULQS01 (sample SAMEA4835662, study PRJEB28245) | human gut metagenome | biome: gut microbiome; material: fecal sample | place: Denmark | collected 2008 | reverse complement strand
TCATAAACACCTTCGGTTCACGCTCGAGCCACTTTCCAAAAATAACCTTCTGCTGGTTTCCTCCGGAAAGACTTGAAATCATATCGTTTGGTCCCAGACATTTGGTATGCATGACTTTAATTTCATTTGCGGTAGCCTTTGTCATTTTCGGTTCTGAAAGTGCCGCGCCTTTTTTATATGCATTAAGATTTGCAATGGTTGTATTAAATGTAAGATTCCCTTTCAGGAATAATCCATTTGCCTTCCGTTCTTCCGTAATAAGCGCGAATCCATAATCCATTGCCTCTTTTGCACAGCTGAAATTCATAAGCTTATGGTTCAGATAAACACGGCCTGCGGCTCTTGTGCGGATACCGAATATGGTTTCCAGCAATTCTGTCCGTCCGGCTCCCACAAGGCCATATAAGCCAAAAATCTCCCCTTCACGGACATCAAATGTAACATCCTGTAAATACGGCTCATATTTTGTGGACAAATGCTGGATTGATAAAATAACATCTTTCGGCTGATTATCCACCGGTGGAAAACGGTTTTCCAGCACACGGCCTACCATTGCAGTAATCAGTTCATTCATATTTGTTTCTTTTGCACTTTTTGTCATGACCAGATTTCCATCCCGGAGTACGGAAATATCATCACAGATCTCAAATATTTCATCCATTTTATGGGAAATATAAATAAGGGAGATGCCCTGGTCACGAAGCATCCGCATCATATCAAAAAGTTTATCCACTTCCTGTACGGTAAGTGATGATGTTGGCTCATCCAATACGATTACTTTCGAATTATATGAGATCGCCTTTGCAATTTCACACATCTGCCGCTGGGAAACGGACATATTTCTCATCGGCTGATCCAGATTCACCGTCATTCCCAGTTTCCGGAATAATTCCGAGGCTTCATTTTTCATTCTTCCCTCATCGATCATCCCAAGGGAATTTACCGGGTATCTGCCAAGAAAGAGATTATCCACAACATTTCTCTCCAGACACTGGTTTAACTCCTGATGCACCATTGCAATCCCATTTTCAAGTGCATCCTTCGGACCGGAAAAATTCACTTCTTTTCCGTCAAGGTATATAGTTCCTTCGTCTTTCTGATAAGTTCCAAAAAGACATTTCATCATTGTTGACTTACCGGCACCATTTTCTCCCATAAGTCCCATAACTGTTCCTTTTCTCACATCAAGGTTGATATGATCAAGTACTCTGTTGCGGCCAAATGATTTACTCATGCCACGTATCGATAAGATAATATCTTTGCTCTGATCCCCCATACTATCCGCTCCTATCCTTTTGTTTTCGGGGAGAGAACCGTATTTCTCCCCCCGAAGTTAAGTTGTTTTACTGATTTAAAAGAGCTGTGTAAGAAGCTGCATTATCTGTTTTCACCATGTTGATGGCAAAAGCATCGTACTGTCCCGGATTGCCCAGACGGTTTGTGATATTAGACTCTGTCTGTCCGTCACCACCAATGTACTCAACATCCAGATTTAAAAGGTCATCATACTTCTGTAACAGCGGCTGATAGGTAGAACTTAAGAAGTTATCAGAAGCATTGTAAATGTTCAGCCATACCTTCTTTGTCGGATGGGCAGATGCATCTAACTGTTTGGATACCGGTTCCCATACAACGGTAGAATCTGTAAAATCTTTGTAGTTATCAGCGGTTACTGCCACGTTCAGGGAATAGTAAGATCTCTCGTCTTCTTTGTATACATAAACGTCACTGCTTAATACATTTCCTGCATCGTCTGCAGTTCCGATACCCGTGTCAACATCTACACCATCCAGTGCATTTCTAAGAACACGCAGTGTCAGGTATGCCTGTACGTCTGCATGCTGGCTGATCGTTCCACCGTAGCCTTCTGCAATTGCTGCAACCGCATCGCTGTTTGCATCATATCCGAATGTCGGTACACCGTTATCCTTTGACCATGCATTAAACATTGACATTCCCATTCCATCATTGTTGGATACAACGACATCAATGGAATCCCCGAAAGAAGATGACCATGTACCAATCGCATTGCCGGCTGTTGCTGCATCCCATGTAGCACCTGCTGAGTTTTTCATTTCCTGGGAAGCAAGTTCACGGATCACATAGGTTTTTCCACCTACTTCAATGCTTCCGTCCTGAACCTGTGATGCTTTTCCATCGGTATTGGTTCCTGCCGGTGCACTGTCTGCCTCGCCGTTTTTATCCACTGCTGTTCCAAGTGCTTTTCTGACACCTCTTGTACGGGCAATGGAATCATTGTGACCGATATCACCGATTGCTAAAACATAGCCGATCACGCCATCTCCGTTACGGTCAATCTTGTCAATATTTTTCTCGATGTAATCTTTTACCATGGTACCCTGAAGTTCTGCACCCTGATTTGCATCAAACCCTACATAATAAGTATCTTTGTTAAAATTGAGTGCTGTCATATCAAGCTCTCCTGTAGAACTGTTTGACGGCTGACGGTTAAACCATACCAAAGGTTTATCCTTGTTTGCGACAGTTGAGGTAGAAGTGCCTCCCCCTGTATTGCCTGCCTGTGTGCCACCGCCGTTGTTTCCCCCATCGGCTCCGCATGCTGCGGTTGAAAGTGCAAGTACCGCCATCATCATAATTGCAACAATTTTCTTTTTCATAAGAATTTCCCCCTTCTTGTTTTGTTTGTAATGCTAGTATACGGGATTTTTATCTCATAAACTATAGAATATTTTTTGGTTCACATTAAAAATTTTCATATTTTTCCGTTATTTGTTCAATTTTTTCATATTTTTTCTTTGCCATTTCGTCACTTTGCCGTTGATTTGTACTAAAAAAAGCCATCTTTCTTTACAAAGATGGCTTTTTAAATCTTTTATAAAAGGCTCTGTTATCCTTGTTCCAAAATCACATGCCACGCCTCACACAGCCGTTCCAGCGACCACGCGGCATTTGCCGGACTTGTGGATGGAAGCACCATCGCTTCGATCCCCGTGACCGGAAACTGGTATCTTTTATAAAGCTGTCCTGCCTTGTTTCCGTTTGCATAAATACGTGTTATGTTCGTTTTTTCCAGAATCATGCCAATATCCGTCGGCTGTACATTTTTAATACTGCTGTCACTTGAGCCTTTGATGTCACAGCTTTGGATCACATCCCACAGGGCAATCCGGTGGGCAAGCAGCATGGCTTTTTTCTCCTCAATTGTATCCGGAACCGGCTCCTTTAAAAGTGTTGCAAGCACTTTCCAGAAACGGTTCTGTTTGTGCCCGTAATAAAAATTGTTTTCCCTTGATTTGACGGACGGCAAGGTTCCTAATATGAGAATTTCGGAAGCTTTGTCGTACACCGGTTCAAACGAATGGACAATGTGTTCATATTCCATGGGATTCTCCTTTTAAAGTTACCACCCTATCCGTATCCATCTTACTGCTTATCCTTCTCTAAGATCTGGTCAATCGCAGCTGTCACCTTTTTGTAAACTTCATCACTCGTGATTCCGCCCATGATCGGATCTCCGACAATGTTGCCATTACGGTCAACGAGAACTGTCGTTGGAAATGCCATAATATTTGTTGCGTATTTACCAGCCTCACTGTCCGAATCAAGGGAAAGGTTGGTATAGTCTGCCCCCTGTTTTTTCAGGATGCTTTTTGCTTCCGCAATTCCCTCTTTGTTACCATCGAGTGAATCCGTGTTTACGCCAATGACCTGACCGCCCTTTGCCTTCAGTTCTTCATTTAATTTGTTGAGTGCCGGAAGTTCCTCCACACATGGCGTGCATCCATTAAACCAGAAATTAACAACCGTTACCGCATTCTGTGAAAAAATGCTGCTGTCCACCTTATTTCCATCCAGATCCTTCGCCTGAAAAGACGGAAAGACGGATGTTTCTGCATTCGCGCTTTGGGCGCCGGAATTTTCTGTTCCCATCTGCGCGGTAAGTTCCGTTACCTGATCCTCGATTTTCTTAATCTCTTCGATATCCTTATCCAGCTTTTTCAGGTCTGCCTCCGAAAACTGGTCCTTCACATGATCCAGCTGTGTCTCCAGAAACGTTCCATAATTTTGTTCTCCTGCGTCTGCAGCTTTGTTTTTGTCAATGTTATTAAAAACCGTATTCCACAATTCCTGATGTTTCGCAATAATGGCATTTTCCTTTTCGTACAGTTTGTTGAGTTCTGCATTACCAGCCCCTGTATCTTCCGCAGACTGTGCCTGCGTTTCCGTCACATTGCTGCCTTTTTCCGAGGCATTGCCACAAGCGGCAAGTCCAAATACCAGAGTCATAACCAGTAACATTACTGTAAGTTTTTTCATTTTAATTAGTCTCCTTCTTCTTTTTTGATTTTTCTGCAAATCCATACTTATAACTGATTGCCTCTACCGGACATTCCTTCACACATGCTCCGCAGCGTATACATTCCGTATGATTTGGATGCCGGACCACATCCACATCCATTTTACAGACACCGGCACATTTGCCGCAAGATACACATTTACCGGTATCTATATGCATCTGTAAAAGAGATACTTTATTAAAAAGCGCATAGACTGCGCCAAGCGGACAGATCCATTTGCAGAACGGGCGATAAAACATAAGGCTTAACAACACGACCGCAACCAGTATTCCGGCCTTCCATGTAAACAGCTTTCCCAATGCCGCACGGATGCCTGCATTTGCAATCGAAAGTGAAAGTGCCCCCTCTAATACTCCCTGTGGACAGAGGTATTTGCAAAAAAATGGGTCCCCCATTCCCAGCTGGTTCGTCACCAATATAGGAAGCAGAATAACGAAAACCAAAAGAATTCCATATTTGATAAACCGAAGCGGCTTTAACTTCCGGGTGGATATTTTTTTAAATGGAATCTTATGCAAAAGTTCCTGGAACCATCCAAACGGACACAAAAAACCACACACAGACCGTCTTTGCATTACCACGGTAGATCTCTCCCTTAAAAAAATTCGGCAGATGAATATTCGTAAGAATCGTTGCCACAGCCTGAATCCACCCACGGACATGTGCAAGAACATGTGATGCCTTATGCTTTTTTTTATCCAATGCCAACACACTCCAGACATAATTTAATTGCTTTGGAGAGTACCGTGGCTGCCTCCCCACGCATCGCGCCATAACAAACCATAAGCATTGCTGCTGCAAGGAGCAACAGCTGTACGGCTGCTTTCTTTTGTAGTTTCATTCCCTTTCATTCCTTTCTTTTTGCTTGTTACAGGTTATCAGCCAACTGTGAACGTCCTGTGTATGAAATTCTAAGATATCCTTAAGAAAATCTGAAGTATCCACGCATCTCCCTTTTGCCAGGCAGCACATTATACTTTCCCGTCAAAGAGGATTCCTTTCCGGCACGGAAGCTGTTCTCTTTTTATCCCGCAACCGTCCGGATCTGATCCTGCTGGGTTCTGCGCTGACCATCTCCATGCGTCTATCCGCGCCCGAATATACAGAAGCCTTCACATATACTGATGAAGCCTCTTTCTTTCTTCTCATTGGTCTGAACATACTGTTTCCCCGATAGTATCACTGTTCTTTTCGTATCGTATCTCATATAGTTGCAAAAAATATAAAAATTTTCAGTCCGGCATAATAATCCGAATCAGATGTTTATCCAGCATGATTGTCCGGTTCCAGGGATTGATAATAATCCCTGCGATCTCCGGCACAGTAAGTGCTGCTTCAAACATCCTGCCGATCTCTGACAAAAATGTCGACTTCACCTGATCTGCACCTTTTAATTCTTCCTCAAAGCTGGTAAATGCCGACCACCAGATTTTACCGTCCGGAGTCCTCACTGTCTGTAACTTCATTTGTGCCTGTGCCGGATCCGGTTCCACAGCAACGATCAGTTGTCCTCCCTCTTTCATCCGCCGCCGGATCACCGTCAACGTATGTGCAAACTGCTCCTGTGTGGCTTCTTTCTGAAGCGCAAAAATTGCATCTTCTATTCTTTCATTGCCCTTTAATCCCTCATCCTGATATTCATTTTTCTTATTCATATTTCATATCCTCTCTTGTCTGCTCCTTTCTATTATAAAATGAGAGGTTTCTTTTTGAAAGCTATTTCTTTCAGATTCTCCTTTTGGGAGAATTCTTTTGACGGAACCGTCCTTCTCTTTCTCTGAGACTGCGAACCTCCAACTCTCCAACTCATAGATTGTATTCTCTGCACGTTTCTTCTATACTGAAAGCAGACAGACACTGCAGCAACTGTCTCTTACGAAATGGAGGTTCCACTATGTCACAAAATAATATTGGCGAATTTATACAACAATCCAGAAAAGCCAAAGGATTTACACAGAAAGATCTCGGTGACCGGATCGGAGTCAGTGATAAAACCATATCCAAATGGGAAAACGGAAACAGCATTCCTGACACTTCGATTCTGAACGAACTTTGTGCTACTCTCGATATCAATGTCAATGAACTTCTCTCCGGTGAAAAATTAACACCGGAAATTTATTCTATGAAAGCGGAGGAAAATATGATGAACCTTTTGGAAGACAATCAAAAACAACAGTGCTTTACACTCCTTCCCTGTGCAGTGGGTATCGTTTTATTGATCCTTACCGGACTGTTTGCAATATTTACGCATGTGCTTTTACCGGATATGCTGGATCTTTGGAATTTTCCAACACTCCTCATTTACATCGGAATCTGTTGTTCCCTTGTTTTATTGAGCGGAAAGCGACATAAACAGGAAATCATTCACTTTCTCCGGAAAATTGTGGTACCTGTCGGATGTATCTGTCCTCTGTTGGGGATAAACCAGTTTATTCATCAGTTCCGTGGGCCGGCTGATATTGGTTCTTTCGTAGACCGGTGTGTCTTATTTATTCTTTATTCCCTGATTGCCTATGTGATTCTGGTTCTTATCGAACAGCATCTGGACAAATAAAATTTTATATGTAAAAACAGCCCCTGTACCTATTGGTAAGGGACTGTTTTTATTTTATCTTATATATTCTTAACCGTTGCAATATCCACTGGAGTAAGCTCCCCGTGAGCGGTCTCTAAAGAACGTGCCAGCGCATTTGCGGTATCCATAGCGGTGATACAGTACACACCGGTCTCAATCGCATTACGGCGGATTAAGAATCCGTCTCTTGTCTTATCACCGTTACCCTGTGTCGGTGTATCGATGACAAGGTCGATCTTGTGGCCAAGGATCAGATCCATTACATTTGGTGACTCCTGCGAAATCTTATTGACACGCAGTGCATTGACGCCGTGCTCCTGCAGATACTTTGCAGTGCTTCGTGTTGCGTAGATTTTGTAGCCGAGTGCCTCAAAACGCTTTGCCACACCGACAGCCTCCGGCTTATCGGCATCCTTTACCGTCATAATCATCTGCTTGTATTTCGGAAGCTGTACACCTGCTCCAAGGAATGCTTTGTACAGTGCCTCATTGAATGTCTTTGCGATACCCAGACACTCACCGGTAGACTTCATCTCCGGTCCAAGGCTGATTTCTGCTCCACGCAGTTTCTCGAAGGAGAATACCGGCATCTTGATTGCGATATAATCGGCAACTGGTGCAAGTCCCGGCTCATAGCCCAGACCGCGGATCGTGTTACCGATGATCACCTTGGTTGCCAAATCTACAATCGGAATACCGGTAACCTTACTGATGTACGGCACGGTTCTTGAGGAACGCGGATTTACCTCGATGACATATACTTCCTCATTCATGGCGATGAACTGGATATTGATCAGACCGACCACATGCAGTGCCTGTGCCAGACTCTTTGTATACTCTACGATGGTATCCTTTACCTTATCACTGATCGTTGGAGCCGGATATACGGAAATACTGTCTCCGGAATGGACTCCGGTACGCTCGATATGTTCCATAATACCAGGAATGAGAATGTCGGTTCCGTCACATACGGCATCGACCTCGATCTCCTTACCCTGTAAATACTTATCTACGAGGATTGGGTGATCCTGTGCAATACGGTTGATGATTCCGATGAACTCCTCGATTTCCTCATCGTTAAACGCAATCTTCATTCCCTGTCCGCCAAGTACATAGGAAGGACGGACAAGAACCGGATAACCAAGACGGTTTGCAACTTCTTTGGCTTCCTCTGCGGTGAATACGGTTCCACCGGCTGCTCTCGGAATATGAGTCTTCTCCAGAATCTCATCAAAAAGCTCACGATCCTCTGCGGCATCGACATCCTCTGCCTTGGTTCCAAGAATCGGAACGCCCATCTTCATAAGCGCCTCTGTCAGTTTGATCGCTGTCTGTCCACCGAACTGTACCACAGCTCCGTCCGGTTTCTCAATATTTACGATGGACTCGACATCCTCTGCGGTCAACGGCTCAAAATACAGCTTGTCTGCAATATCAAAGTCGGTGGAAACGGTCTCCGGGTTGTTGTTGATAATGACAGTCTCCCAGCCTTCCTTGGCAAATGCCCAGGTACAGTGTACGGAACAGAAATCAAACTCGATACCCTGACCGATACGGATCGGACCGGAACCAAGAACCAGAACCTTTTTCTGCGGTGTGGTCTCTGCAGCCTCGTTCTCACTTCCGTAAACACTGTAGTAATACGGTGTCTCTGCAGCAAACTCTGCGGCACAGGTATCCACCATCTTATATGCTGCAACGATACCGTTTGCATAACGCATCTGTTTAATCTCTTCCTCAGTCTTTCCGGTAAGCTCTGCGATGACGTTGTCCGGGAACTCGATTCTCTTTGCTTCTTTTAACAGATCTACCGTCAGTTCTTCGCTCTTTAAGTGCTGCTCCATCTCTACCAGAATTGCCAGCTTGTCGATAAACCAGCGGTCGATCTTGGTAATTTCATAAATATGATCATAGGAAACGCCGCGGCGCAGTGCCTCTGCAATCACCCAGATTCTGCGGTCATCGACCACATGAAGCTGTGCCTCTAACTCTTCATCGGACAGTCCGGTAAAATCATAGGACATAAGGCTGTCCACATGCTGTTCCAGGGAACGGATGGCTTTCATCAGTGCGCCCTCGAAGTTATCACAGATACTCATAACCTCTCCGGTTGCTTTCATCTGTGTACTTAACGTTCTCTTTGCAGTAAGGAATTTATCAAACGGAAGTCTCGGGATCTTCACTACACAGTAGTCAAGCATTGGCTCGAAACTTGCATAGGTCTTCTGTGTGATGGCGTTCTTGATCTCATCAAGTGTGTAGCCTAATGCAATCTTTGCGGTAACCTTTGCGATCGGGTATCCGGTTGCCTTGGAGGCAAGAGCGGAAGAACGGGATACACGAGGGTTTACCTCGATGACACAGTACTCAAAAGAATCCGGATTCAATGCATACTGCACGTTACATCCACCGGTGATCTTTAACTCATTGATGATGTTTAATGCAGAACTACGAAGCATCTGGTACTCTTTATCCCCGAGTGTCTGGGAAGGTGCCACTACGATGGAATCTCCGGTATGCACACCAACCGGATCGATATTCTCCATGTTACATACGGTGATGCAGTTTCCGTTCGCATCACGCATTACTTCGTACTCGACTTCCTTCCATCCTGCGATACAGCGCTCAACCAGTACCTCACCGACACGGCTTAAACGGAGTCCATTGCTTAAGATATCGACCAGCTCCTGCTCATTGTGGGCGATACCGCCGCCACTTCCGCCGAGGGTGAATGCCGGACGGAGCACAACCGGATATCCGATCGTATTAGTAAACTTGATACCGTCTTCTACGGTATTTACAACCTGGGAAGCTGCACAAGGCTCACCAATCTTTTCCATGGTATCCTTAAATGCCTGACGGTCCTCTGCCTTAAAGATGGTTTCTGCGGTCGTACCGATCAGTTTTACTCCGTGCTCTTCTAAGAAGCCGGACTCTGCCAGTTCCATACCCAGATTTAATCCAGCCTGTCCACCGAGTGTCGGAAGGATGCTGTCCGGTTTTTCCTTTAAAATAATTTTTTCAAGAACCGGAAGTGTCAGAGGCTCAATGTATACCTGATCCGCAATCTGCTTGTCGGTCATGATGGTGGCAGGGTTGGAGTTTACCAGACACACCTCCACGCCTTCTTCCTTTAAGGAACGGCATGCCTGTGTTCCTGCGTAGTCAAACTCGGCTGCCTGTCCGATGACGATTGGTCCCGAACCGATTACTAATACTTTTTTGATATCTTTATTTCTTGGCATTACTGATTCCCTCCCATCATCTGAATAAAGCGGTCAAACAGGTACGAAGAGTCCTGTGGCCCCGGGCATGCTTCCGGATGGAACTGCACGGTGAAAATATTCTTTCCGACATACTCTAAGCCCTCGTTGGTTCCGTCATTGACATTGACGAATGCAGGCTTTGCAACCTTCGGATCAAGGGTATCGGTATCTACCACATACCCATGGTTCTGGGAAGAAATGTAAACACGACCGGTTGACAAATCTTTCACCGGATGGTTTCCACCACGGTGTCCGTATTTCATCTTGTGTGTATCCGCTCCGTTTGCCAGTGCCATGAGCTGATGACCGAGACAGATGGCAAAGATCGGTACGTCACTTGCATACAGTTTCTTTAATTCTTCAATAATCGCTGTGCACTCTTTCGGATCTCCAGGTCCGTTGCTGAGCATAATGCCATCCGGATTGGCTCCGAGAATTTCCTCCGCCGATGTGTGTGCCGGATAAATCGTCACCTCACAGCCACGGGCATTTAACGATTTTGCGATGTTGTTCTTCGCACCGAAATCCATCAGTGCAACTTTCTTTCCGCTTCCCTTTAATACGTTCTTCTCGCTGCAGGTAACTTTATCCACAACATTTCCGGTTGTATATTCTTTCAGTTTTGGAAGAATTTCATCCAGATTATAATTTTCGTTTGTCGTGATCATTCCGTTCATGGTTCCCTTTTCGCGGAGAATCTTGGTAAGCGCACGGGTATCAATTCCTGCAATTCCCGGAATATCATGCTTTGTCAGGAAATCCTGAATGCTTCCCTGACAGCGGAAATTGCTCGGCATACGTGAAAGCTCTCTTACAATATATCCGTCCGGCCACGGTCTGGCGGATTCCATATCCGGTGTAATTCCGTAGTTTCCGATCAGCGGATACGTCATCACAACCGCCTGTCCTGCATAGGACGGATCTGTAAGTACCTCTAAATATCCGGTCATTGAGGTATTAAATACGATCTCACTGATGATTTCGCGTGTAGAACCAATGCTTGTACCTGTAAACACGGTTCCGTCTTCCAGTATCAAAAAAGCTTTCATTCTTTGCCCTGCCTTTCTTGCATCTTGGCAAAAAAAAAGAGAGAATCTCTTTTTTTTACCTTGAGTTAGCTTTACCTAAATTGTAAAAATTTTATCACAAATCGTCACTTTTTTCAACCTTTTTTGCAAGAGAAAAAAGTGACATATTTTATGAATAAATATACATATTATACAATTCCATGCATCCACAATACCATGAACCCGACAGCAACTGCCGCACAGACTGCCAGACCGCCAATGCTGGTTCCGAGGATCACGCCGGATGGAATTTCTTTCTTTTCATATATCGCGCGTGCCACGGTTTTTGCCTGCATCGGAACAAATGAACACGGCTGTGTTACCTCCATTGGATGAAACCGGCGTTTTGTGAAATAATCCGCTGTCCATGCCGGCATTGCCGATAACGTCACCCTCTGTAACTGATATTGATTTGCCGCATACGCCTTCATTTCTTCCAACAGACATCTGCCACATCCTCTGCGCTGGAATACCGGAAGCACATACAGCATGGTAATATGTCCCTCTTTCTGCATTCCTGACATGGCGATCATATGCCCCTGTTCAAAAATTCCCCACATGGTGAGAGTTCCTTCTGCAATCATGTTCCGGATGTTTGTGTTTTCCGTATATTGCAGAAATATATGAATCATTTCCAGATCCGTGATCCGCGCACGCAGACAGTAATCAAAGACCCCCCTTGCAATACTGAGCGCTTCCGGAATCTGATCTTCCGTTAAAATCTGTGCTTTCATTTACGCTTCCTCCTTATTTTCCAACAGCCGGTCTTTCAGACCGCTGTAACGTCTCTGTTGGGAATTATTCTCAATCATTTGTTCAAATGTTGTATCATCTCCCACTATCGTAACACATTTCTTTGCTCTTGTAACCGCTGTGTACAACAAATTCCGGTTCATAAGCATGCGGGGGCCGGAAAGAAGCGGAATGACAACGGCCGGATACTCCGATCCCTGTGATTTATGGATCGTCACAGCATACGCAAGTTCCAGCTCATCCAGCAGTTTGTACGAATATTCCACCATACGCCCTTCATCGAAATTTACCGTGATGGTCTCTGCAAAATCATTGATCTCTTCAATAATTCCGGTATCTCCGTTAAACACCCCGGTTCCTTTGTCTATGCAGAGTCCATATTTGCTGCGGATCTCCCATTCCAGCTGATAATTATTTTTGATCTGCATGACTTTATCGCCTTCCCGGAAAACGATCGCCCCATGCTCTTTCTCCTTTTTTCTGTCCGATGGCGGGTTCAGATACATCTGCAGAATCGTATTGAGACGTTCTACTCCGAGCAGCCCTTTCCGCATAGGCGTAAGCACCTGGATATCGTATTCGCTTGCCCCCACAAATTTCGGAAGTTTCTGCTTGATCAGCTGCAGCGTAACGTTGATAATTTTATCTGCCTCATAACGCTTCAGGAAAAAGAAATCCATGCTCTTGTTATCCAGGCTGACTTTTTCTCCCCGGTTAATCTTATGCGCATTGACAATAATATCACTGGTGCTTGCCTGTCGGAAAATTTTTGTCAGCATTACCGTAGGAAACATCTTCGAATCAATAATGTCCTTCAGCACACTTCCCGCCCCTACACTCGGCAGCTGATTCACATCTCCCACCAGGATCAGACGCGTGCCCGGCAAAATTGCTTTCAGCAGGGAATTCATCAGGGAAATATCCACCATCGACATCTCATCAATAATGATGAGATTGGTCTCCAGCGGATTTTGTTCATTGCGCTCAAATCCGGCATTTCCTTCCATTCCGCCATTCAGTTCGAGCATCCGGTGAATCGTCCGTGCCTCATACCCGGTGGTTTCGCTCATGCGCTTTGCTGCCCGTCCGGTCGGTGCCGCCAGCATAATATCTTCTCCGGATAATTCAAAATACCGGATGATCGTATTGATCGTCGTTGTTTTTCCCGTTCCGGGACCTCCGGTAATCACGAGAACACCGTTTCTTACGGCTTCCTTTACCGCTTCTACCTGATGCTCATCAAGATCCATTCCCGTCTTCTTTTCAATCTTTCGGATTCTGTCCTCAATTTCGATATCCGGAACATCAAACACAGCATTCAGCTGTGTCAGACGGGTAGCGGTATTTGCCTCCATATAAAAATAGGTTGCCGCATAGATCTGCGTACTGTCTTCCACCTGGCGCATAATGATCTTGCGATCCATCGCCAGATTCATGTAATGCTGCTCGATGTGCTCCGGGTCTACCTCAAGAAGCCGGCTTG
>ULQS01045730.1_pt1 | contig 13559 bp, 10 predicted proteins | sample 1954751 | NCBI WGS metagenome assembly ULQS01 (sample SAMEA4835662, study PRJEB28245) | human gut metagenome | biome: gut microbiome; material: fecal sample | place: Denmark | collected 2008 | reverse complement strand
TTTTTGTCCAATAACTGTAACGGTTATTTAGGACTAGTCAAAAGTTTAATTTATAAATTAGAAATGATTATTTTGTTCCGTAAGCACCAAAGCGAGCTTCTACTTTCGGAGAAGTATAAGTCTGTCCGTTTATGCTCAAGCCTTCTGTTCCGAAATAAGGAGCCATAGCTTCATCGTTTCCGCTGTAAGCACCTGTCAGGACCGGAGAGCCAGCTTGTACATGGAAGTCCCATGCATCCTGATAGATATAATCGGTCAGTGCTACGTCGTTGATCGGGAAGTTGACGAATTTCGGATCATTGATAGCACATTCTGCTTCGGTTTTGGTAATGATACTGTGTGCATCTACCACTCCTTCATAATAGTTTTTGTGAGCGTAAGCATATCCTTCCCATGAATAAGCAACACCCGATTCGTCTGTGAATACTACATCACTCTTCTGAGTTCCTGAGGCGTAGTAATTATAGTCGATGACTGACTGGCTGCAATATCCTTCATCCGGATTGTTTGGCTTGTCATAGTTAGGAGTCATGGCTCTGAACTTACAGTTTACCATCAGGTTGTTGAATACATTGGCAAATGCATTCTTTTCTACATAAACACATCCGCCTTTTTCTCCGTCACGACGCCAGCCGGCATTGATGATTGTATTGTTGTAGGCCTGGATTTTTGCCATTCCACGGTCTTCACTCTGACCTGAGCTTGACAGTTTCAATCCGTTAGTGTTCGGGCTGAACATGATGTTTCCTGCGACGTCGGCTACACAACCCGCTTTCATATTTACTGCTTCAGCACCGTCGTATCCGTTGGCTGCGAAAATATTGTTGGCAACGATTGCCTTACCTCCCATCAGGTAGATACCGTCCGACCAGCCGTTACGCAGGATAGAATTAGTAATGACATAACGTCCGTTGATGTTGTCGGTTGTAATCTGCGGGTAAGCATCATCGCCGGCAGTATAGATACCTGCGCTGGCTGCCGGAGAACCTTCAATGACCTGAGCACCGGTATATTCGATGATGGTGTGATCTATCAGCATTTCTCCGCAGGTAGAAGTTGCTACGATACCTCCCCACAAACCTTCCAATGCATTTGCTTCTGTACGTTCATCTTCCGGAACCGAGAATAAAACTGGTTTTTCGGCAGTACCTTCACAGTACAAGTTTCCGTTTACAGTAAATTCTATAGGGGCATGGTTGGCTCCAACTCCGGCAGTGCTTACGATGATTTGCGCTCCTGCTTTGATGATGAGGCTTTTTCCTTCTGGAACAGTGTAATGGTTGGTCAGGTTTACGATAGTATCGCCCGGCCATACGATGACATTATCGTCGGTTTGTTCTCCATTATCGTTGTTTCCCGGATTTTCAGTATTGCTTCCGTTTGAAACAGTTTCATCTTCCGAGCAGGCAGTCATGAAAGATAATGCTACCAAGGCTGTACCAGCCAGCAAATAATTTTTCAGTTTCATTTTGTAATTAATTTTGTTGTTAGTGTCTGATTTATAATTGGATTATAGTTTGTATCTGATGCCTAGCATGAACGATTGTCCGTGCCATTCCTTACGTTCGATGACATTGCCGTTCTTGCGCTCTGAGTTTACACTTTCCGTGTGAGGACCGCTCTGAATGAAACGGAGCAGGGGAGTATCCAGCAGGTTGGATGCTTTGGCAAAAAGGCTGATGCCGTTTTTGAAACTCTTTTCTACGGAAGCATCCAGCTGCATATAGCCGTCTTCCCAGATATCGTCGTTATACCAGTTGGAAATGTCGCTCAGGCGCTTGCCGGTATAACTGCCGGCGATTTGTCCTTCCCAGCCGTATTTGGTGCTCTTGAAGAGCAAAGACAGATTAGCTACGTGGGCAGCCTGTCCGAACAGCGGACGAGTCTGTGAAACACTTTTTACGTCATTACCTTCCATGATACGCTTGCTTGTGGTGATGGAAGAATGTGTATACGTATAGTTTGCCTTGATTCCGAACCAGTTGAAGTATTTCATGATGTCTACTTCCACACCCAGGTTGGTGGCATTACCGAAGTTCATCGGTTTGTAGTAAGTATCTTGTCCCTCGTTCAGCAGACCATATTCAATCGGGTTCTGTAATCTTTTATAGAACATACCCACCATGAACTGTTCGGATGTCTTGGGGAAAAATTCATATCGTAAGTCAATGTTGTCGGCTACCGTATGTTTCAGGTCAGGATTACCTTTTTCCTTATAGTCTTCGTTGATAATACTGTAAGGCACAATCTCGAAGAAACTCGGGCGGTTGATGGAGCGTGCGTACGAGAAGCGCAGGTTGGCATTCTTGTGTACTCCGTATTTTACGTGGAAGCTTGGCAGTACATCGGTATATTTCTGGTTACCTTCCGGATCAGCATTCTCGGTAGGAAATTCCAGTACATATCCCTGATTGGTGTGTTCCACGCGTACTCCGGCAATGAATTCCCAGTTGCGGTAGGTATATTTTGCCATTCCGTAGGCAGCACCGATCTTTTCCGAAGCGTCATAGTTCAGCGGGTCGCTGATGTTTCCGTATTTCTGGGGAGTAAACAGAATCTCGTCGTAGTTGTTCCAGTCCTCACCCTGATACTGCGGATCCTTCACTCCCGTAGCAGAGTTGAACGTGTATTCATTGAAGAAGCTGGTGCGTTTTTTATCACGATACATACCTCCGGCGGAGAAGTCGAATACAGAACCGTCGTTCAGTTTCAGCTTGTACATCAGGTCGACGTACCCCGTTTTATCCTTGTCGGAATTATGTTCCCACCGGCGGGTAGCGGCTCCCGAAGTCTGTACATGGCTTCCTTGCATAAAAATTTCCGTATTATCAGGGGTTTCGCTGTAGGCTTTCGATATGACAGCCGACCAGTTCAGGCGGAGGGCACCATCATCCAGAAAGGCATGTTCTCCCTTCAAGGTAGAATTGACGATGTACTGGTGGTTCCATTTCATACGTACCGAACCTTCCTTGTCGTCGTGGCTGTCGCGGACTTCGGCCTCGCGCATGTCCATATAGCCGTTGTACCACGTCAGTTTATGATTGGCATTGATGTGATAATCGAGTTTGGCATGTGCTCCGATACGCGTCTGCTGAGAAGAATAGTTACGATATTCAGTACCGTTGTGCGACGTTCCCGGCTGGTAATACAACTGACTTTCCTTGCCTCGATAGGTATTCAGATAACTTCCGGCAAGCATTACACCCAGTTTGTCCTGAAAGAAACGGTCGCCGTAAGACAGTCCTGCGGTCAGGTCGGGCAATGGCTTTTTCCATGTCATGTGCAGATTGTCGGTCGTGAAATTATCCATTGTCACCCGGTTGTCTTCTGGTTTGCCCATCTGTTCGTAGGGCGACTGCTTGACAATGGCTCCGTGATTGAACGACTGAAAGTCGCGGTCGAAATACATGGCGTTGTAGCCGGTAGAAATATTGGCTGTGAATTGTCGTTCGGAAGGAGCATCCTTCATGATCAGGTTCACCGCACCACCGATTCCGTCGCCTTCCATGTTGGCGGTAAGCGACTTGGTTACCTCCAGCCGGTCGAGCATTTCCGAGGGGAAAATATCCAGCGGAACGAAACGGTTCTTGTTGTCCGGACTCGGAATCTTTACGCCATTGATCAACGTATAGTTGTAACGCTTGTCCATACCACGAAGAATAGCGTACTGGCCTTCACCGCTGCTGTTACGTTCGATGGTCACACCCGACATACGCTGTATTACGTTTGCTACGGTAATATCCGGTGAAAGTTCGATAGCCTTGGCACTCATCACGTTTACCACATTCATGGCCGAACGTTCGATGCCGCGTGCTCCGGCTTCTGTCCGCCCCGGGTTGGTCGCTACCACCGTGACGCCTTCCAGTACCACATCGTCGCTTTTCAGTGGAATGACGATTTCCGTATCCTTATTTCCAATCTCTATCTCACATTTCTTATATCCTACGTAGGAACATACCAATGTATATTTAGGACGTGCTACCGACAGGTTAAAGCTTCCGTCCATTCCCGATACTGCACCTTTACCGGGTTCTTCCTTGATAAGAATGGAAGCTCCGATAATTTCTTCGCCTGTCTGTGCGTCTGTTACCTTACCTTTTATGTCTCTTGCATGGATGTTTGTTGTTGCAAGAAGTAGTAAACCTAATACCAAACTTGATTTCATCTGTGTTTTTTTATTTTGACGCTGCAAATGTAGGCCTTGTGTTTTTCATGGTGGTTTCGGGGATATTTCAAAAATGATACAAAATAAAATGAAAGTTGTACGTTTTTATTGATGCCTGAAGAGGACGAAAAAAAACATGCAGACGTTTTCAGAAAAACGTGGGCACGTTTTAGGGAAAACCTCAGCATGTCTTTTTATTTTTTGTACAAAAACAAAAGAAAACGTCGGCGCCTTTTTGAAAGAACTTGAAAAAGCCTTCAGAATAGGCTGTAGGGCGGTTTCGGCTTAATCGTCGGAACTGGAACCGGTTGCCGGCAGTTGTATGCTTTTTTCTATTTGTTCCCAGTAGTTGCATACATCTTTCCAATGGTAGTAAGGTGTTATGTCTGTATCCACTGGCAGTGTGACTTCCCGTTCGTTGAGTAGAATTTTAACCAGAATATCGTCATTGCCGGGCTTGCGGAAGAAGATAAGCTGGATGTTTCCACACATCGGGATGATGCGGTATGTGCGGTAAGTATCGGCTATTTTCTGCCAGTCGGTCGTGGCGCAAGTCAGCTTGTTGATACCCATCAGTGCAGCCAGCGGGGCAAGGTTCGTATCGTGTCCGTAACGCAACGTTACACCGTTTTTCTTCGAAGCAATGACTGTATCGGCTGTTTCGATGAAATTCTTCAGCAGGTTGCGTTCTAGCTTGTACATACACGAGCCGCTCAGCGGAGAAGCTCCTTTTTCGTAATACCATTCAAAGTTGTTGCGTTGCCACAGGTCGTAACGTTCACGAGGAGTAAACAGGAAAGAAAGGTCTTCCTGCTGGTAACTGCTCTGGCTGATGCCGTCGAGTTCGAACAAATCCTCCATCAGCTGTACCGGATCCTTTATGCTGTCCGGCTCGACGAATAGTTGTTTCATCAGTCTTTGCGGATGAACATATACACTATCGGCTGCACGGTATACACTGTCGGCATTGCCCAGATGCATTTCTTCGTAGGCTGGATTCTTATACTTTATATAATAAGCGTCGTGTTCGCTGGCATCGGTTGTGATGATCAGCTCGGGATTCAGTCCCTTCAGTTCCACACAAGCGGCCGCCATCGAGAGAAATGCACGTGTCTTGTAGGTCGAGCGGGCATCTACATGCGTACCGTTCGAAAAAACTTGCGGGTAGTTGGCATACATGCGGCGTATCAGCTCTCGATGCTGCTGGGCACCTTTGGGCGTGAGTTCACCGTATCTGCCTTCAGCTTCTGCAGCCAGACTCTCAATAATCTCCAGCGCACGTTTGCCGTCGGCGGTGAGCTGATTCCGTTGTGCCGCTTCGCGCAGGATACTCAAGGGAGCATCGTATTTTTTCTTCTTGGTAAGATAGCGTGAGCCGTGGCGGGCAAAGGTAGATATATAAAACGGTGTATATCCTTCGGGAGCGGGAGTAAGCGATGTTTCCGGTGCCTGATAAGCGTAATATTTGCCGGCGGCGAATGCCGGATTGTTCTGGATTTCTTCGAAGGCGCTTTGTGCAAAAGCCGGAGCAGACAGCAGTCCGGCCAGTAACATAGAAATAACTGTTTGTTTCATTTGACTTTTTCGATTGATTCAGTGTGTAAAAATAGATGCTTTCTGTAAAATATTCCTGCCTTTTTAAGCCGATATTGTCCTCTGGAAGCCGGATGAAACGAACTTGTAACATGAATGTAATCACGAAGAAGGTCGTTCCGAGCAAAGAATACCTGTTGCTCAAAACGGCTTGATATGATCGATGTGTGTGTAATCGATGGGGCTTTTGCCGGTTTCGAATCTCTCTTATTTATAGATGAGATATTTGATAAAGAGATAACCTCCGAACACCTGCAATGCCATTCCCGGCAATCCAATACGGAAATCTTGTAAGGCTGTGTACAGACTACCGCTCAGTGCCCATTCACCCAGCGTGCCTGTTACCTGATAGAAGGCCACTACCAGCAACAGAAGCAATACAGAAACCTGCTTGCTGCGGTGTGCAATGTATCCGGCTCCGGCAGCAAGGAGTACTGATTTCATCAAGATGGCAGGGAGCACAGCGGGAGCAGGCATCCCGAACAACCAAGAGTTGATGAGAGGAGAAGCAATGGCTGTCAGCACTCCGGCTTTCCATCCATACTTGTAAGCGCCGATGAGGGTAAAGAAATAGATAGGCAGCCACGTGGTTCCTCCTGCGGGGAAGAGGTGGAACAGCTGGGGCAGCACGATATTTCCGGCTACGAACATCAGTGCAGTCAGGTAAGTCTGCACTTCGGTATAGTTAAGCGAATAAAGTTTTACGGTCGATTTCATGATATGTCTTTGTTTTAAATATGATTCTTGTTTCTGAGTTGTGCGACAAACGCTTTGATGGCAGGATACATTTCTTCGGGAGTATTTAGATCCTTGCAGGCTGTTTCCAGCGGACATCTGCCGGTCTTGTCGCGGTTGATGATGAAGGGTGTTTCTTCTGCATAGCGGACCGGGATACCTGCCTCACGCAATACCGAGAGCGCAGAGGTGCTGATGACGTCGGTATATACCTCTTTCATCTTTCCCAATGCGATAAGAGCAGCCGCTCCTTTCCCGATAACCTTGTCGGCTATGCGGGCACCTTGCATGAATGCTTTCTCGTTTTCGTACAAGTCGTACAGGTCGGCTACTCCGCGCCGGGTGAAGGTACGGATTTTTCCTTCCTTCTCTATTACGCACGAATAGCCTCCCGTATGTAGTTTCTCAATCAGTTCTTCCATCGGTTTACAACGTTTCTTGCTTGAGTTGTTCTACATACTGATCTATGCGGTGCAATTCTTTCGGTATGTCGATGGACTGCGGGCAGTGAGGTACGCACTGGCTGCATCCGATGCAGTGGCTTGCCTGACGCAACTTTGGTACACTTCGGTCGTAGCCTACCAGGAAGGCGCGTCGTGCCTCGGCGTAATTCTCGTCGAGCTTGCTCTTTGGCATATACCCCTCGTTCACACATTTATTATAATGTACAAGAATACCGGGGATGTCGATACCGTAAGGGCAAGGCATGCAATACTTGCAGTCGTTGCACGGAACGGTAGGATAGCGCAGCATCAGCTGTACTGTCTCTTCGAGGAAGTCTTTTTCTTCCTGTGTAAGCGGTACAAGTGGAGAATACGTGCGGATATTGTCTTGCAGATGTTCCATGTATGTCATTCCACTCAACACGGTCAGTACCTTTTCGGGTGAGCCGGCAAAACGGAACGCCCACGAAGCCACACTGCCCTCGGGATTGCGTTCTTTCAAACGTGTAAACACGTGTTCCGGAATGTTCGAAAGTCGTCCTCCCAGCAATGGTTCCATGACAACTACCGGAATGTTTTTCTTGGTGACTTCGCTGTACAGATAGTCGGCATTGATGTTATTGCCCGATGCATGTTTCCAGTCGGAATAATTCAGCTGAATCTGTACAAAATCCCAGTGAACCTTGTCGTGCAGGGCAAGTGCCTTGTCGAATTCTTCCTTGATGCCGTGGAACGACCATCCCAAATGTCTGATTCTTCCGGCTTCACGCTCTTTTAGTAGGAAATCCAGCAGTCCGTTGTCGAGGAAACGTCCTTCCAGTCCTTTCTTACCGGGAGCTCCCAGCATGTGGAGCAAGTAGTAGTCGATGTAATCCACTTGCAATTTCTCCATTGAGTTATGGTACATCTTTACTCCGAAGTTGTAATCAGAATTCGAGAAGTTAGACATCTTGGTAGCGACAAAGAACTTTTCGCGCGGGTGGCGTTTCAGGGCAATCCCCGTCGATGTTTCCGACCATCCTTGTACATATACGGGGGCTGTATCGAAATAATTCACTCCGTGTTCGATGGCATAATCCACCAGTCGGTTTACTTCTTCCTGATCGATGACATTTCCTGTGCCGTCGGGAGCGGGGAGTGTCGGCCAGCGCATGCATCCATATCCTAACAGAGATACCTTATCTTTATATGGAGGAAAATTACGGTACGTCATCTTACCGATTGGTACCGGAGTATTTCCTTCTTTTTCCGTGTCTTTTTTAGGCGAACATCCGTAAAGCGAGGCAGTAGCTCCCAGCGTACTGATACCTACAATCTTCAGGAAGTCCCTGCGGTTGATATTGTGTTGTTTGTCCATTTTCCTATATTTTTTTGAAAAGAGTTAGCATGAAAAATAAATTAAATCACGCGGTGATGTTCGTGCCCTTCCACATAGATGGCGCTAAGCGGACGTGCCGGACAGAGGTTTTCGCAGGCTCCGCAACCGATACAGCGCTCGGTATTGACGGCGGGAATCTTGAGTGATTCCGGATTTCCAGGCTCCGATGGAATCATGGAAATGGCATTTACCGGGCAATGACGGGCGCAGTTACCGCATTCCTGCTTGTCGGTGAGTGGAATACAATAGTCTTTTACCCATACGGCGTGACCAATCTGAATGGAGGATTTCTCGGCTTTGTCTATCTTGAGGATAGCCCCTGCGGGACAGACTTCCGAACATTTGGTACATTCCGGTCGGCAGTAGCCGCGTTCGTAAGACATGGTAGGTTGCATAAAAGTATCGAGTGACTGTGACGGACGCAATACTTCGTTAGGACATGCCGATACACACAACTGGCAAGCTGTACAGTGCTGCTGCATGTTGCGTGCGCTTTGTGATCCCGGAGGAGTAATCGGCGTCTGACGCTTCGGCGCTTTCTTATCGATAATGTCTGCCAGTCCGCCGTCCATCTTAATCTTTTCAGCCTTTTCGGCAACTTGTGCCTGAAGGGAAGAGGTCAGCAGAAGCAGGGAACTGGCAAGGAATTCTCGTCTGTTCTCGCCTTTCGGTTGGGCAGCCGGTTGGTTTTCGGTCTTTTTAGCGTAGGCAAATCGGTAGTGGATAGCATCTTTCTTGCATTTTCCGATACAGTTCATACAAGCCACACATCGACTGTGGTCTACCTGATAATTGGCCGTATCGATACACGATGCCTTGCAGTTGCGGGCACACAGCGTACACTTGTTGCATTTCTCCTTGTCGATACTGATGCGGAACAAGGAGAAGCGTGAAAGGAATCCCAGGATGGTACCTACCGGACAAATGGTGTTGCAGTAAGTACGACCGTTTCTCCATGCCAGAATAATGACGAGTACTGCCATTGCTATGGCTATAATAAAGGTAGGCAGGCTTTTCAGCCATACATCCGTGCGGTAGAATGCGTAACTGTCTATCCGTTCCGCAATGGCTGCCAACAGGTTGTTGCCCCAGATCCATACAGGCTGGAAAACATTATTGGCCATTCGTCCGTAAATACCATACGGGTCGAGCAGTGCTACAAAGGCATGTATGCCGGCAATGAAAGCGACTACCAGCAAAATAAGCATGGCATACCGCAACCAGCTCTTGGGCTTGGAATAGGTGTAGGGCATTTTTTTCTTCCCTTTGCCTATGCGCGCCACAATGTCCTGAAAGACTCCCAACGGACAGATGACCGAACAATAAATACGACCGCCTACCAATGTAAGCAAAACTAAGAATAAAATGACTCCGGCATTAAGCGCCAGTACAGCGGGTAAAAATTGTATCTTGGCCAGCCAGCCGAACCAGAGATGCAAGACGCCTGTGAAGTCTACGAATAGTAGTGTGATGAGCAGGAAACAAATCGCTGCCAGTATCCTTCTGATTTTCCGTAGCATGATTTTGATTTTTAAGATTTACTTGTCAAAACTGTTTGATAGCAAAGGTACGAAAAATCTTGTATAGGCGGATATTTGTCACGAAGAAAATGAAAAATATATCATATATTCAGTGAAAGACTGGAAATGTTGAAAAACTATAAGCTGGTGTTTGGTTCAGATGGAGGGCTGAACAACAGCTTGTCGGCTGGCAATTTGGCTGTCGGACAGAGTAGGCTGGGGAAAATACCTTCATGTCTTTTATTTAAAAACAATCTAAATAACTTGCATAGCATGCAGCAATGATATATCTTTGCGGAAAATAATACAAACATGAGGTTATCTGAACTACAAACTGGTGAAAGGGGCGTAATCATCAAGGTAATGGGACATGGAGGTTTCCGCCGTCGTATTATCGAGATGGGCTTTGTGAAGGGTAAAACCGTGGAAGTCCTTTTGAACGCTCCCTTGAAAGACCCTATCAAATACAAAATAATGGGGTATGAAATATCACTTCGCCGACAGGAAGCTGCCATGATAGAAGTGGTAAGTGAAGAAGAAGCACGTGAGTCTATGCAGGAAACACATTTCCATGACCCGATAGCGGAAGACATTCCTGTGTCTGAGGCAAAGTTGAAGGAAATAGCAAGTGGTAAGCGTCGCACGATTAATGTGGCACTGGTGGGTAATCCGAATTGTGGAAAGACATCGCTTTTCAATGTGGCTTCCGGCTCACACGAACATGTAGGTAACTACAGTGGTGTGACAGTAGACGCTAAGGAAGGACATTTCGACTTTCAGGGTTATCATTTCCGTCTGGTGGATTTGCCGGGTACTTATTCGCTTTCGGCTTACAGCCCCGAGGAACTGTATGTGCGTAAGCATATCATCGATGAAACTCCGGATGTGATCATCAATGTGGTCGATGCAGGCAACTTGGAACGTAACCTGTATTTGACTGCTCAGTTGATTGATATGAATGTCCGCATGGTCATTGCATTAAATATGTTCGATGCACTTCAGCATAGTGGAAATACACTGGATTATAAGAAACTGGGGCAATTGTTTGGAGTGCCTATCGTACCAACTATCAGCCGTACGGGCAAAGGTATTGACAATTTGTTTCATGTAATTATCGGATTATATGAAGGTGCCGACTTCATGGGGCAGAAGGAGGAGATACAGGATGAGGCAATGCGCGAATATCGTGAGTGGCACGACAAATACGTTCCCGACCATAAGTATGGCAGCCATGAGGAGGAAACGCATGAGTTTGACGGAAAAAGTTATATCCGGCACATACATATCAATCACGGTCCGGAACTGGAGCGGAGTATCGATGCGGTAAAGGAAGAAATCTGCAAGGATGAAAATATCCGTTATAAGTATTCTACCCGTTTTCTTGCCATTAAGTTGCTGGAAAATGATAAGGATATTGAACAGCGTGTGATAGCGACGTTGCCTAACGGAAAGGAGGTCATGAAGATTCGTGACCGAGAGGCCGAAAGGATCCGCTTGTCGATGAACGAGGATAGTGAACAGGCCATTGCTGATGCTAAATACGGATTTATTACGGGGGCCCTGAAAGAAACATTTACGGAAAAGAATCAGAATACGGAAATGTTTACCCGTATTGTCGATAGTATCGTGACGCACAAGATTTGGGGATTCCCTATCTTCTTTGTCTTTCTTTATCTGATGTTCGAATGTACCTTTGTCTTTGGAGAATATCCGAAAGGATGGATAGAGTGGATTGTGAGACAGATTGCTGTATTGGCCGAAACCTTTATACCGGCAGGTCCCGTTAAAGATCTGATTGTAGATGGTATAATAGGTGGAGTAGGCGGGGTTATTGTTTTCTTGCCTAATATCTTGCTGCTGTATGTCTTTATTTCATTTATGGAAGATTCGGGATATATGGCGCGTGCTGCATTCATCATGGATAAGATTATGCATAAGATGGGATTGCACGGAAAGTCGTTTATCCCGCTGATTATGGGATTCGGATGTAACGTACCTGCTATCATGGCATCACGTATCATCGAAAGCCGGAAATCGCGTCTGGTGACGATCCTGATTAATCCGCTGATTTCATGCAGTGCCCGTCTGCCTATTTATCTGGTCATGATCGGAGCTTTCTTCCCTTCGAAGGCAAGTCTGGTATTGTTGTCTATATACGTGATAGGCATTTTGCTGGCAGTACTGATGGCTCGTATCTTCAGTCGCTTTATCGTGAAAGGAGATGATGCTCCGTTTGTGATGGAACTTCCGCCTTACCGTATGCCGACGCTGAAGTCTGTGCTTCGTCATACGTGGGAAAAGGGTGCTCAGTACCTGAAGAAAATGGGAGGCATTATCATGGTAGCTTCCATTATTATCTGGTTCCTGGGATATTATCCGAATCATAATGCTTATACTACGACCGCAGAACAGCAGGAAAATTCGTATATCGGACAGATAGGAAAGGCTATTGAACCGGTTATCGAGCCTTTGGGGTTCGACTGGAAAATGGGTATTGGCCTGCTTTCAGGTATCGGTGCCAAGGAGCTTGTAGTAAGTTCATTGGGGGTACTTTATACAAATAATGATGATATCAATTCGGTAGACCTGTCGGAACGTATTCCGATTACGCCGCTGGTGGCATACGGTTATATGTTGTTTATCCTGATCTATTTCCCTTGCGTGGCGACGGTTGCTGCCATTAAGAATGAATCGGGTAGTTGGAAATGGGCTGCATTTACGATATGTTATACTACTTTACTGGCCTGGGTAGTAGCCTTCTTGGTTCATCAGGTTGGAAGTCTGTTTATATAAATAAAAAATATGAATGTACAAGACGTAATAGTTTATGTGATTATGTTTCTCTGTGTGGTATACACAGGGAAACATTTTCTGAAATCTTTCAGAAGAAGAAAAGCTGCTTCAAGTGGTTGCGGCTGTGGGTGTTCGGGATGTCCTGTAGCAAAGAAACAATGTTGTCAAGGTGATGAAATTTCAAAAAAATGAGCTTCAGGTATTGCAGAATCGAAAATTAGTTATACCTTTGCAACGCAATCGGGACAAAACGATTACTTTTGGGAAATGGTTCCTTGGATGAGTGGCTTAGTCAGCGGTCTGCAAAACCGTGTACGGCGGTTCGAATCCGCCAGGAACCTCGTGAAAGGTCGACTGAATAATCAGCCGGCCTTTTTTTGTAGCGGGAAACTATTATTTATGCCAAAATCAATAAAACATGAAAACACTATTTTTATCTGTATGTCTGTTTATGACATCATTATCAGCAGGGGCACAAACACGTTATTCTCAAGAAATGGCACAGTCGCAAGGCAAGCAGTGGACGCATGGCAAGTCGTGGGATTATGTAAACGGCCTTGTGGCTAAATCTCTTCTAAACTTGTGTGAGCAATATCAATATGCAGACTGGACAGGCAGTTATTATCAGTGGGCGAAAGAATATGCTGACAATGCCATTAATCCGGATGGTACTTTTAAGAATTTCAAAAAAGGGAATATTGACAATATAAACTCAGGAAAGGTGCTTTTTGCTTTGTATAAGCACGAAATGACCTTGGATAAAAAGAATGGAACTCACAATGCCGACCGTTATAAGAAGGCGGCAGATTTCTTGCATGATTACTTGGTAAACGATTATTCTCGTATTCAGTCGGGGGATGCGAAGGGGTGTTTCTTCCACAAAGATATTTATCCGGATCAGATGTGGCTGGATGGCATTTACATGGGAGCTG
>ULQS01066863.1_pt1 | contig 13677 bp, 9 predicted proteins | sample 1954751 | NCBI WGS metagenome assembly ULQS01 (sample SAMEA4835662, study PRJEB28245) | human gut metagenome | biome: gut microbiome; material: fecal sample | place: Denmark | collected 2008 | reverse complement strand
CCTGCCATATCTCCCGGCTTCTCGATTGCAGGACCGGATGTAACCTTGATATTAACCCCCATTTCATTAGCAATAATTCCTGCCAGAGTTGTCTTTCCAAGTCCCGGAGGTCCATAGAAAAGCACATGGTCAAGTGCCTCTCCTCTTTCCTTTGCTGCCTCAATATATACTTTAAGATTACTCTTAACCTTATTCTGTCCAACATAGTCATCAAGAGATAATGGTCTTAAGGAATTCTCAATACCATAATCTTCTTCAGTTATCTGTGTTGATATAATCCTCTTTTCCATATAGCCCCTCATTTCTCAAATACTATTCTGCTCTAGAATTTAGCCAGCTTCTTTAACGCTTCCTTAAGAACCGTCTCAGAATCCTTATTCTCTATATCTTCCACTTCCTTGACAGCAACAAGTGCATCTTTGCTTGAATATCCAAGTGATACAAGTGCCTCAACAGCGTCATTTCTTATCATCATGACATTACTTACATTACTGTTATTGTCTGCCTTTTTATTCTTAGAAAGTGCTGATTCAAATACTTCATCAAGCTTTAACTTATCCTTAAGCTCAATTATAATCTTCTGTGCTGTCTTAGGTCCGATACCAGGAAGTGCCTTGATTGCTGCCACATCATCAGCAAGAACTGCAAATCTTAAATCATCTGCTGTGATATTAGATAATGCACCAAGCGCTGCCTTAGGGCCAATACCATTGACACAGATAAGCATTTTAAACATGCTTAAATCATCTCTTGTAAGGAATCCGAACAGACTGCATTCATCTTCCTTGACATTCATATATGTATATATCTTAACCTCACTGCCAACTGATGGAAGCTCACCAAGAACTGAACCCGGAACATATATATTATATCCGATTCCATTGGCTTCCACAACGATTACATCTGGCAGGATTTCGGCAAGCTCACCTTTAATGTATGAAATCATTCTCTACCCCCAAGACAGTAATTGATAAACTGCTGTGCTGTTCTTCCTGATATTCCACCATGTGAAAGTTCCCACTTGTTAGCCTCTGCCATAAGCTCTTCATCTGTCATCTTAACATTATTCTTCCTTGCAAGGCCAATAACAATATCAAAGAATTCTTTCTGTGATGGCTTAGAGTAGCTTATCTGGCATCCAAATCTGTTCACTAATGAAAGCTTCTCCTCAATAGTATCAGATCTGTGAAGACCGTTATTGCTTTCCATATCATTTCTGTCATTCCATGTTTCCTTGATAAGATGTCTTCTGTTAGATGTTGCATAGATAAGAATATTATCAGGCTTAGTCTCAACACCGCCTTCAATTACAGCCTTTAAGAACTTGTATTCAATCTCGAATTCCTCGAAAGATAAATCATCCATATATATTATGAACTTGTAATTTCTGTTCTTAATGCTTGCTATAACATTAGATAAATCCTTGAACTGATGTTTGTATATCTCTATCATTCTAAGACCCTGGTCATAATATTCATTGACAATAGCCTTGATAGAAGTTGACTTACCTGTTCCGCTGTCACCGAAAAGAAGCGCATTATTAGCTTTTCTTCCCTGAACAAAGGCCTCTGTATTCTCAACAAGCTTCTTCTTCTGGATTTCATAACCTATAAGGTCATCTAACATAACCTTATCCATATTGTTAATTGGTGTAAATGTAACGCCATTATCACCGCCTATTACTCTGAATGCTTTATTAAGTCCGAACATTCCTACACCATATGCTTTATAGAAATCAGTAACATAATTAAAGAACTCATTCTCGTCCTTTGCTGTCTCAAGCTTAAGGCTTAAAGCCTGTACCTTCTCACTTACATTCTTATTGTACATAAGCTCTTTCTTAACAATTGCCTTGTAATCAGATATAAGTGAAAAACAGTTGATTCCAAGTGCAGCCTCAATAGGTCTGAAATCATAATTAAACAGATTCATAAACACCTTGAAGTCGTTTTTAGCAAATTCATTAACACTTCCATCATTAGCACCTACCTTTTCACATGTAAGGCTGAATGGATTCTCATTAGTTATAAGATAGAATGTAAGGTAATTATGCCATAAATTCTTATCAAAGCCATAATCTGTGGCAACCTCCAATATTCTCTTAATCTGCTCATATATATCACTTATAAGCTTGTCAGGAGTCTCCTCATCCCTATCAAATTTTTTGAAAATATCGGACATTTTCATAAGAATAGTGTCCTCATGATTACCATATATAATAAGTTTCGCAACTTCTCTGTACATTATTACTCCCTCTTCTTTCTCTTATTAATTACAAGCTGCATGGCAAAGATGGCCACACCTGCAAGCGACACCAACGCTCCCTCTTTAAGAAGCGGCGTAGAATACTTAAGTGTTACATTATGCGTTCCACTCGTAAGATATACAGCCATATACTGACCATTAGCATTATATAGCTTTTGTCTTTCCCCGTCTACATATACCTTCCAGCCCTTTGAATAAGGGATTGTAAGACACAGATATTTATTACGGTCAAGTGTTATCTGACCTGTAACCTTATTATTTCCAAGCTCTACATCTGTTAATACATTTTCTTTAAGTGTATTAATCTCGTCAGTGTAACTGTCCATTGGCTGGCATACAATCTGTATATCATCATAAGAATACACGCCAATCTTCTGGAAAGTCACTGTAACTGATGTAACATTTTCTTCCGAATAGCCCATATTCACACTGAAATCATGCTGGTTACTGTAATAGCTGTAATCAGATGTAAAGTAATTCATTGACTTGGTTACTCCTGTATCAGTCGTAATCCCAAGCTTAACACTGCTTGTAGACTGTGTCCAGTATATGAAATTCTTAAATATCTTCTTCTTTTCATTATGTGAAAGCTCTTTCCAGTCTGACTTAGAGTATAAGTCTAACGGGTCAAACTTTTTCTTTCCAAAATACAGCTGGAACTGTGCTGCGCCTTCATAATCAAGCCCATTAATATTAAAGTAAGTCTCACCTGCACCACTGCCTGTAAAGTTAAATGTTACCCTGGCACCTGCCTTAGTTACTGCAAATGTATTGTCAGTACACTGTACTTCTTTGGCATCATAATTCATTGTATAATCTTTAATCTGGCTGTCATAACTTAAATCTTTAACAGATACCCTGTCAGGAAGCGCCTCCCTGGTATCCTTCCCACTCCTGTCAATAACAACAGCCTGAAGCATTGCTTTCTGCTTATCAACTGCACTTAAGCCCTCCCATTCATTCTTATTAACAGCCTTGTCATAAGTAAATCCTAACGGAAGCGCATTATCGTTATTATACATTACATAATCATCATTTTCTGATTCATAAGCAAATCCATATGGAACAAGTCCGCCGGTCTTACTCACCAGATACTTTGAGGCAGATGACAATGCTATAAGAGATGACCTGTCATCATAGCCTGTGTATTTGTGCGGAAGCAGCGTATCAAGCCTGATTGCACAATCATATCTGAACTTCGATACATACGGATTAGTAAGTGTCCAGTACAGATTAGAGGATGATATTCCTGTTATGCAGTTCATATTGTACGAAAGTCCCGAGCCTGAATATCTGATAAAATCTGTATCTTCAGCATCTTTACTTATAAGCTCCTTCTCGCTTCCAAACACATCTTCCTGTGCCATTTTAACGCTTATGCACTGTGCCGCATAATTTTCCCCAAATGAAGCATTTTTCCATATACCATTAGCTAATGCCGCCAGCATAACCGCTACTGTCACCATCATGCATCTGTTATATTCATTAACATTCTTTATGCTAAGTCCAATTAGCAATATTACTCCAATTGCAACTGCACTTATAAGCTTGCCATTTCTTGAATACTTTACGCACATACATACCACAAAATATATTGTAAGTGTAACTCCAATAAAGCGGATTTCTTTTCTTTCCAGTTTTATAAGACGCGGCATCATGCACACAAGTATATATGCACATAATAATGCAAATGAATATATCCACCTGTTACACATATATGAAAATCCGTTCATTGCCTGTCCGAAGAACGGTATACATATCATCACAGCACTTATAATAAAATAAGTCTTAAGCATTGTGTACTTACGTCTGCTCTTAAACATTAAAAGCACTGCAAGCAACACAGGTACTGCAAATCCCATGCATGTCCAGAAGTTATCACCCTCAACGATAAAAAGTCCCGGAAGCTTTGCATAGTATGAAAAAGGATATACCAGTCCCATTTTGTTAGGTGTATTAAATCTGCTGTCACTTAAGAAAACGTGAAGCACAGGCAGAAACACTATTGCTGCCATACACAGTCCTGTAACCGATGAAACTGCAAGTCTTAATATTCCTTTGCCCCACATTTTTACATTCTTTCCATAACAGAATATGAATCTCACAATAACATATATAATTGTTGTGAACACAAGCATGTAGAAGAAATAAAAATTACTCATTGCAGCAACAGCTACTGTTATTGTAAAGAGCCACATTTTCTTCTCTCTGATTATCTTCTCAACACCCAATATAAGCAGCGGATAATACAGAAGCGGGTTAAGAAAGAACGGATGTCTTACCGCATTGTATATTGCCCAGTAGCAGAATGCATAAGCTACTGCTCCTGGAAGGACATATCTTTTCTTATGTCCTGTATAAAAACACAGCAGTGAAAATGCTATACCTGACAGATATATTCTTAAAAGAATCATTGCTTCATAGAATATATACATGTACTTTGCTGGAAACAGGAAACATAAGAATGTAAATGGGTCGCCTATCACATAATAGTGAAATGTTCCTATAACATCACTTCCCTCACCTATTGCAAAATCCCACTGTGGTATTACAAACTGATGATTGATAAATATATTTTTAAAGAAATCCCTTAAATACTGTGAATAATATATGAGTGACTTATAATGCTGTTCCCAGCCATCAACCTCCCATATGAATGTCTTTCTAGTGAAAAAATAAAAAGAAAACACACCTATAGCAAGGATTGCAAAAATAACTGAATAAGCCAGAAAATATGTTGATTTTCTGGAATCAAGTCTTTTATAAAAATCTTGTAACTTCGATTTCATCTCTGCCATAGGTGTATCTTCTCTTTTCTTAAACTAGGAAACTGCCATAAGCATAAGCCTACGGCAGTTTCTTATTATAACTTATTGTGATTAAATTATCAATGAAGATGTATTATCTTCTTAGGGCACTTCTCAGCACACTTTCCACAACCTGTACACTTTGAATAATCAATATGTGCAATATTGTTTTCTACTGTAATAGCACCGAACTCACACTGCTTTGTACATAACATACATCCAATACATCCAACAGAGCATGCTGACATAACATCTTTACCCTTATCGTTAGATGAACAGTTAACTGTATAGTTACTCTTGTATGGTATGATTTCAATAAGGTGTCTTGGACATACAGCAACACATTTACCACATGCTTTACATTTGCCCTTATCTACTACAGCAATACCATTAACAATATGAATTGCATCAAAAGGACATGCCTTAACACACGAACCATATCCCATACATCCGTATGTACATGCCTTAGAACCGCCGTTAGGAACGACGTTCATTGCTGTACAATCCATTGCACCTGAGTACACATAATTTTCTTTTGCTTTGTCGCAGTCACCAGCACATTTAACAAATGCTGTCATTCTTACTGATTCTCCAACTTCCTCACCCATGATTGCACCAATCTTTGCTGCAACCGGTGCGCCACCAACTGGACATGCGTTAGCTGGAGTTTCTCCTGCGGCAATTGCCTTAGCAAGTGCATCACATCCTGCATATCCACAACCACCACAGTTGTTTCCAGGAAGCTCTGCTCTTACATCTATCTCTTTCTGATCTACTTCAACATAGAACTTCTTACCCATTACTCCGAGGAAAAGTCCGAGAAGAAGACCAGTGCAGCTTACAACAACTGCAGCAATAATTATACCTGACATCTTGTCGTCCTCCTCTTAAATAATACCTGAAAATCCAAAGAATGCGATAGCCATAAGTCCTGCAGTAAGTAATACAATAGGCATTCCCTTAAAGCTTTCCGGAACATCATTGAATTCGTTTCTTTCACGTATACCAGCCATGATTATGATTGCTATTGTAAAACCAACAGCTGTTCCTAATCCACTGACTACAGAATCTAAAAGCTTCTGACCAATATTAAGTCCTGCTGCTGTGTTATAGTTCTGTACGTTAGTAAGTGCAATACCAAGTACTGCACAGTTAGTTGTAATAAGTGGAAGGTATACACCAAGTGCTTCATAAAGAGATGGTGATGTCTTCTTTAAAAACATTTCAACAAACTGAACAAGTGCCGCAATTACAAGGATGAATACAATTGTATTCAAATATGTAAGCTTAAGCGGTGTAAGTATACAGTCATATATAAGACTGCAGACAGCTGATGAAATAGTGATAACGCCGATAACAGCGCCACCCATTCCTGCTGCTGTGTTTATCTTCTTAGAAACTCCAAGGAAAGGACACAAACCGAGGAACTGGCTTAAAACTACATTATTGACAATTGCTGTACTTACAGCTATCAATAATAACTGTGAAAAATATCCCATATTTACCTCCCTTAGTTATTCTTAGCCTCAGCCTTAGCTTCTTCTATCTCTTCTGTGTAGTCAGGAACTTCTGCAGGCTTCATGCCTTTATTTCTCTTAATTCTGTTCATAATAGCAATCATGAATGCAAGAACAAAAAATGCTCCTGGTGCAAGGATAAAGATACTTGCTGGTGTGTAACCGATTGTTGAGAGATCAAATAATGCGTTAGTACCATCTGAGAAAATTGTACCACCACCGATAAGCTCTCTTATTGCTCCAAGGATTGTGATAGCAATTGTGAATCCAAGTCCCATACCTATTCCATCAAAGAATGAAGGAATTGGAGGGTTCTTAGAAGCATATGCTTCCGCACGTCCAAGGATAATACAGTTAACAACTATAAGAGGAATATATATTCCAAGTGAGTCGTACAGACTTGGCAGGAAGCCCTGCATAAGGAACTGTACCATTGTAACAAATGATGCAACGACAACGATGAACGCTGGCATTCTTACACCATCTGGAATAGCCTTACGAAGTAATGAAATCATAAGGTTTGATAATGCAAGTACTACTGTAGAAGAAAGTCCCATACCTATACCATTGATTGCTGATGTAGTAACCGCAAGTGTAGGACACATACCAAGTGTAAGTACCAGGGTAGGATTTTCTTTAATAATACCATTATAAAGTCTTTCTATACATTTATTCAAAGTCCGCACCTCCCTAGTTTCCTGCCACAAGCTTGTAAACTGCAAGCGCATAATTTACACCCTTTGTGACTGATTTAGAAGTAATTGTAGAACCACCGATTGCATCAACATTAGCATTGCTTTCTGATGCTGAACCATCTGTTACTACTGAAAATGATGCAACTGCATCAGACTTAGCTGTAAACTGTGATGTAAATGATGGATCCTGTTTAGCTCTCATACCAAGACCAGCAGTTTCGCTGATTGAAAGGAATGATACTCCAAGTACCTTTCCATCTGTTGAAATACCAACTGTAAACTTGATATCTCCGCCGTAACCGTCACTATCTGTAACTGTTACAACATAACCTGCTGTCTCGCTGCCTTTCTTTCCTATAGCAACTTCATTGACCTTATCCTTAGAGAAATCAATGTCTGATGAAGCATTAATATCATCATCAGAAGGAAGGGCATCTATTGTCTCAAAGCTGTCTGCTTCTGCAAGAACCGCTTTGTAAGCCTTTTCCTTAGCATTCTCATTAGCCTTTGCAATAGGATCAAGTGTTATCTGATATACAACACCAAGAAGAATTCCGGCTACAAGTGTTATAGCAAATAAAACTAATGCATCTTTAACTATTTTCTTCATCTTATGCAGCCTCCTTTGCTTTCTTCTCTGGCTTCTTCTTACCAAATGACTTAGGAACTGTTACTCTCTCAATAAGAGGAACTAAGAGGTTACAGAAGATAATTGCATATGAAACGCCTTCTGCTGAACCACCATACATTCTGAAAATGAATGTAAGAAGACCTAAGCAGCAGCCAAATACAATTTTACCATTAGGTGTAATTGGTGAAGTTACATAATCTGTCGCCATGAAGATGGCACCAAGTAAAAGTCCACCACCACATACTTCCTCAAGCATATAGATTACATCGAAATGATGTCCTGGTGCAAAAAGGAATATAAGCACTGCAAATACACCTACATATGTTACAGGTATTCTCCAGTTAATAACCTTTCTTGCAAGTAGGTAGATACCACCTAAAAGAAGGCAGATTGCTGAAGTCTCACCGATAACACCACCTGTTGTACCAATAAACATCTTAGCTAATGAAACAACGCCTGTTGATTCTGCACCAGGCTTAAGGAGTGCAAGAGGTGTTGCGCCTGAATATGCGTCTAAAAATCCGTTAGATGTAACGAAATTAGTCATCGGACCTGTATATGCAATAAGAAGGAAACATCTTGCTGCAAGAGCAGGGTTCATGAAGTTCTGTCCAAGTCCTCCAAAAAGCTGCTTAACTACAATAATTGCAAATACACATCCTACGATTTCAAAACCAACATTTAATGTTGATGGAATATTTAATGCAATAAGAAGACCTGTTACTGCTGCACTTAAATCTGTAACAGTAACTTTCTTATGCATGAAATACTGATATAATGCCTCACATGCTACACAAGTAACAATACCAATTACTATACGAAGCAGTGCATCGAGGCCAAAATTAACTATACCAAATATGCTGGCAGGAGTTAAAGCAATAAGAACATCTCTCATTATTGTCTGAGTAGTATTCCCGCTTCGCACATGAGGATTAGTCGATACGTTAAAAATCTCACTCACTTTGATTGCCCACCTTTCTACTTCTTTCTTCTGTTAGCAAGTACTGTACTTCTCATAGCCTTAATCTGCTGTGTTAATGGTCTCTTGGCTGGACAGACATATGAACAGCTTCCGCACATTACACATTCCATACCATCGAACTTAGTAAAGCCTTCTTCATCATTACGAGATGCAAAACCGGCAAGCTTTGCTGGAAGAAGGTGTTCCGGACATGCCTCACCACATTTACCACATCTTATACATGCAGAAGACTCTATCTTAGATACGATATCATTCTGGAATACAAGAAGTGATGAACTTCCCTTAACAACAGGTACATCAAGACTGTACATGGCAAATCCCATCATAGGTCCACCGGAAATATATTTCTCTGGTTCTCCTACAGGACCACCGGCAGCATCAAGAAGCTGTCTGTAATTAGTTCCTAACCATACATAGAAGTTGCCAGGCTCTTTAACTCCGTCACCTGTTACAGTACATATTCTCTTAGTAAGAGGCTTACCTTCTATAACTGAAAGATAGATTGAGAATATTGTATCAACATTATGTACGATACAGCCTGCATCAGCTGGAAGCATGCTTGAATTAATAGCTCTTCCTGTTGTTGCATATATAAGACTACGCTCTCCTCCCTGTGGATACTTAGTCTTTAATGGCTTAACTTCAATATCAGGCTCAGAAGCTGTAGCTTCCTGCATGATTCTTATTGCCTCAGGCTTATTATCTTCAATACCGATAATTCCCTTAGCATGGTCAAATATCTTAAGAGCAATCTTAAGACCCATAACAACCTTGTCTGATTCTTCTAATAATCTTCTGTAATCAGATGTAAGGTAAGGCTCACACTCTGCTCCATTAACGATAATGTAATCTATGGCTTCAGGATTCTTTGGAGAGAGCTTAACATTAGTTGGGAAACCAGCTCCTCCCATACCTACAACACCAGCAGCCTTGATTCTTTCTAAGATAACGTCCTTAGTAAGATCCTCGAACTTCATAGGTGTATATTCAACTTCTTTGAATTCGCCATCATTCTCGATAATGATAGAATTGCACTTACCGCCTGTAGCCAATGTTCTTGGCTCAATAGCTTTAACAGTACCTGATACAGATGAATGAATGTTCGCAGAAACAAATCCACCTGCCTCGGCTATCAGCTGGCCTGCAAGGACATAGTCGCCCTTGGCAACAACTGGCTTAGCAGGTGCGCCGATGTGCTGTGAAAGCGGGAACACCATCTCTCCTACGGCTGGAAAGAGTTCTTTGATTGGTTTATCCTTAGAAAACTCTTTACCGTCATAAGGATGACATCCACCTTTAAATGTACACTTTCCCATGACATATTTCTCCTTATAAAGTTTTTATTAAATAGTATTTTATCTCAATAAATAGCAAAAATCTACTTTTTTTTGTGTATATATTCCTATATAATAAGAGAAAATGAGTACTTTTTTAACAATCGGTTTGTCTAATCAAACCTAAAACGAGGATTTTTTATGATAACTATTAATGATACCCTGCACACAAACGCAGACACCGCAATGCTTAAAGCAATATGTCCGGATACTGACAGCATCTGCTTTTTTGATATAGAAACCACAGGATTTTCAAGAAATTATAACATAGTATATCTCATAGGCGCTGTATATTTCCGTAACGGAATAACACATTATTTACAGTGGCTTGCAGAATCCGATTCCGATGAAGCTTATATTTTATCTGCATTTAATGATTTTTTAAAAGATTTTCATACATTAATACATTTTAATGGGGATGCCTTCGATATTCCTTTTATTACTGAGCGTGCTGCACATCTTAATGTTACACTTGACCTTTCGCATCTTGAAAGCCTTGACTTATATAAAACTGCAAGAAAATGTAAATCTATTCTGTCACTTTCTGACTATAAGCAGAAAACTATTGAACAATTTCTTGGAATACAACGTGAAGATATGTATTCAGGCGGTGAACTTATTGATATATACAGGAAATTTGCAGCAAAACCTTCTGATACAGCACATAACGAATACAGGAAACTTCTCCTTCTTCACAACCATGACGATATAGAAGGAATGCTAAGTCTGCTTCCACTTGTTTCCTATTATGCAATAATTATGAATTCTTACACTGTTGACAATGCTGTCATTGATAAAGATACTGATTCCGATGGAAATGTGAGCCTTCGGCTGATTGCTGAATGTTCTCTGCCCGTAGGCGTACCCGTGGACAGACATATATGTATTGACAATATACATATTCTGATTAAGAACCTTACATTAACTCTTGTAATCCCGATTATATCAGATACTTTGAAATATTTTTTTAAAGACTATAAGAATTATTATTATCTGACATCAGAAGACGAAGCAATTCACAAAAGCATTGCTCAATATGTAGACAGTAATAACCGTGTCAAATGCTCTGCTTCTAACTGTTACACCAAAAAGACGGGCATCTTTCTTCCGCTCTATGATAATTGTGATTTAAACATATTTAAAAAAGATTATTCTGACCCGGAAAAATACTGCAACGCAGATGATATACTGTTAAAAAGCACTGATAACACAGAAAAATATATACATTCCGTTATAAATCATATATTTTCATAATTAAAAATGCGTAACCAGACTGATATTATTCCGGTTACGCATTTTATTAATTAGTCTTTCTGTAGAAGAAAAGATGGTCATAGCTGTATCCCATATCCCTATAACCGATTATCTGTTCAGTATTACCTACAAACAAACACCCATCAGTAACTAAAGATTTATTAAACTTCTCATATACATCTTTCTTGGCTTCTTCTGTAAAATATATAAGAACATTCCTGCACACAATAAGATGACAGCCTGTTGGATATGGATCCTTTAGAAGATTACTCTTCTTAAACTCAACACATCTTTTTATATCATCAGATATTTTATAAAACCTGTCGCCCATCTTTTCAAAGTACTTATCCTGAAATTCCTTAGGAAGTCCCTTTATGCTGTTTTCACCATATACACCATCTTTAGCCTTCTCAAGAACCTGTTCATCAAGATCTGTCGCAATAATCTTAATATCCCTCATAGGTACTTTCTTTGCAAGCACCATAGCCAGTGAATATGGTTCATCACCAGTAGAACATGCCGCACTCCATACCTTAAGTCTTGGACCGAACTTACTTATCAGATCCGGCAGTATAACATCCTCCAGTGTCTTCCACAGATTCGGATTTCTATAAAATTCAGATACATTAATCGTAATATAATTAACAAATTCTTCTCTTAACCCTGTATCTTCCTTTATTGCCTTACAATAACTATCGTAACCATCATACTTATGTCTTGCAATAAGTGTATCTATACGCCTCTTCATCTGTTTTTCCTTATATGCATTAAGGTCAATAGTTGTAAGACTCAGGATAAATTTCTTAAAATCCTCATAATCTTTAATCATAATCCCTCTTTTCTACATCGTTCCACAAAACAAACGTAATGTAAATTATTCTTAATTCTGTTATAATTCTATCATATTTTCAAAAAACCTGAAAGGATTATTTATAAACTAATGGATAATGAATCGCTTTTAAAAAATAAAATAATGGACGCAGCCAATCGTTCCTTCCGCCAGAATATATATACTTATACCAATTTCCTGGATATCAACGAGCAGTCAGTATTCGCACAGATGAGAAACGCACTTAATTTCGTAGCTTTTAAAACATACGGTGGCAATGATGCATGTGAAAGACAGATGATACAGTTTGGTTCTTACGAAACTCTTGGCTATGAAGAAGAATTTCCTATAACTCTTATAAAGATATCTCCTCTTATAGAAAAATATGCTGAATCACTGTCACACAGAGATTACCTTGGTGCTCTTATGAATCTTGGAATTAAAAGAGAAATGCTTGGAGACATAAATATAAAAGGCAAGGACGCCTATCTTTACTGTGTTTCACATATTGCTGATTTCATAATTGACAACCTGTCTACAGTAAAGCATACACATATCCAGTGTACAAAGACTGATATTAACGATATCGAATGTTCACCTGAGCTTGAAGATATTGAAGTTTTATCTGCAAGTGAACGGATTGACGCTGCCGTTGCCAGCCTCACAAAGCTAAGCCGAAGTCAGGCAGTAGAATTATTCAGGGCAAGAAAAATATTCATTAACAGCCGTCAGATGGAAAACAACAGCTATCAGTTAAAAGCTAATGATATACTTGTTATCCGCGGAACAGGCAAATTCATCTATCAGGGCTGCGGTAAAGAAACAAAAAAAGGCCGTGTTTATCTTTCATTCAGAAAATATATTTAAAAAAAAGGGCTGTGAGAACAGCCCTTTTAACATCTTTAATTACTCTTCTGTTGCTGGAGCTTCTTCCTGAGCTTCGTTGTCGTTAAGTAATGCCTTAATGCTTAAGCTGATCTTCTTATCAGCTTCGTTAAGGTCAACAACCTTAGCTTCAATTTCCTGACCGATTGAAAGTGCGTCAGATGGCTTTTCAATACGATCTCTTGAAATCTGTGAAACATGAAGTAATGCATCGATGCCATCTTCTAACTGGACGAATGCACCGAAATCTGTCATTCTTGCAACTGTTCCCTTAACAACATTACCTACAGCATACTTCTCTGCTGCGTTATTCCATGGATTAAGGTCTGGATACTTAACTGAAAGTGCAATCTTATCTCCGTTAATCTCTTTGATAAAGCACTTAACTGAATCACCAATCTTGTAAACCTTCTTAGGATTCTCTGTTCTTCCCCAAGACATCTCTGAGATGTGAAGAAGACCATCTACACCGCCTAAG
>ULQS01027745.1_pt1 | contig 13762 bp, 14 predicted proteins | sample 1954751 | NCBI WGS metagenome assembly ULQS01 (sample SAMEA4835662, study PRJEB28245) | human gut metagenome | biome: gut microbiome; material: fecal sample | place: Denmark | collected 2008 | reverse complement strand
AAGCCGTGAGCCGGATGCGATGTGCGGATTGTATTGGCTCATGGAGCAACTGCGGCCCATTGGATTGGAAACGCTGGATGTCACGCTTGTGGAACTCCCGGAGTGGGAAGAAAGACCGGACGGCACCGTCGTACGATATACCGGCTGGGGAGAGGTTGAACCCTATCGTTTTGGGGCAATGGCGCGATTGGGAAAGAAATTGCCCGTAAATGCTCTCCGTGGTCTGGCAAGTCGCTGGAGAGAACTCCAACAGGAAAATGTAGCGCTCCGCGCCGTGCTAAATGGTAAATTGGTCAGTGTTCCGGAATCTCTGTATGATACATTTATCCTTCGAGAATTAGAGAAACAAGATAATGAATTTAAGGAGGCACGGCTTGTCGGACAGGTACTGGGGAAATATCAGCTTGGAATCGGTGATGCTTGGATTGCTTTACGCATTGAGCAATTTATCAAAGATGGACTGCTGATCCCAATCACGGCTCCAGAACCAGATACTCCTATATATCATCGCACTTTGCAAAAATCAGGAAAGACCTGACAAATTAGAGTTGGACGAACAGAGAATAATAACCGAATATTTGACCCGTAGAGCAACTTTTTTGCACAAAAAAGAGTTGCTCTTTCTTTTGCTCGTGAACAGGACCGAGTGGCCACCCATAACGAAATCAAGAGAGAAAACCCGCGAGGAATCCACTTTTTGAAAGGAGGGATCGTGCTATGGCAACCACACGCATTATGCCATTGCATATCGGCAAGGGCCGAACCGAGAGCCGAGCCATCAGCAAAATTATCGACTATGTGGCCAATCCTGAAAAAACCGACCACGGCAGGCTCATCACTGGCTATGAGTGCGACAGCCGTGTGGCCGACGCCGAGTTCATGCTGGCCAAGCGTCAGTATATTGCTGCCACCGGACGGGTCCGTGGTGCGGACGATGTGATCGCCTACCATGTTCGCCAGTCCTTCTGCCCTGGGGAGATCACCCCGGAGGAGGCCAACCGGCTGGGCGTGGAGTTTGCCAAGCGATTCACCAAGGGCAAACACGCCTTCATCGTCTGCACTCACATTGACAAAGCCCATGTCCATAATCATATCATTTGGAGTTCGGTCAACCTGGACTGTGACCGGAAGTTCCGCAATTTTTGGGGCAGCACAAAAGCTGTCCGGCGTTTGAGCGACACCCTCTGCATCGAGAACGGGCTGTCCATTGTCGAGAACCCAAAGCCACACGGAAAAAGCTACGACCAGTGGCTGGGCGATCAGGCGAAACCGTCCCATCGGGAATTGCTCCGCGCTACCATTGACACCGCCCTGGCACAAAAACCTGCTGACCTGGACGAGTTGCTGAAGCTGCTCCGGGAATCCGGCTGTGAAGTGTCCAAGCGCGGACAATCCTACCGTTTGAAGCTCCCCGGCTGGGGAAAAGTGTCCCGCCTGGACAGTCTGGGCGATGGCTACACCCTGGAGGACCTGCTGGCCGTCCTCGCCGGTCAAAAGGAGCATACGGCCCGCCGGAAGCCGGTCAAGCAAGAAGATCCGCCGAAGGTGAATCTGCTGGTAGACATCCAAGCAAAGCTCCAGGCAGGAAAAGGTGCCGGGTATGTGAGATGGGCCAAGGTCTTTAATCTGAAACAGATGGCCCAGACCGTGAATTATCTCACGGAACATAACCTGCTGGAGTATGCTGTGCTGGAGGAAAAGGCTTCTGCGGCCACGGCCCATCATAATGAGCTATCTGCAAAAATTAAGGCAGCGGAGAAACGCATGGCGGAGATCGCGGTCCTGCGGACCCATATCATCAACTATGCCAAGACCCGTGACACCTATGTGGCCTACCGGAAGGCCGGTTACTCCAAGAAATTTCGCCAAGAACATGAGGAGGAAATCCTGCTCCATCAGGCGGCCAAAAATGCCTTTGATGATATGGGGGTCAAAAAGCTGCCCAAAGTCAAAGAGTTGCAAGCTGAGTACACCCGGCTCCTGGAGGAAAAGAAAAAGACCTATGCCGAGTATCGGCGCTCCCGTGAGGAAATGCGGGAGCTGCTGGCGGCAAAAGCCAATGTGGATCGGTTGATGAAGATGGAAAGTGAACAGCAAGATAAATCGCAAAGAGAACCGGAGCGCCGTTGATTTGTCGCTGCGATAGCGCAGCAAAAAACTGTAAAGTATTGCAATAATGCAGCGGCTGTGCTATACTGGTGAGTATGTGAGGTGGTTTTATGGATAGTTTGGGGGATTACTTAAAGGAAGCTCGTATCCGACAGGGATTGAGCTTGAAAGATGTATATAGAGAAACTGGTATAAGTGATTCACGCCTGAGCCGTATTGAAAATGGAAGTACGGCCTTTGAAGTAGGTCCTTCTTTTACAAAAGCTCTGGCCAAGCTCTATAAAATTGATCTCGTAGATTTGTTAATCAACGCTGGTTATCTGGATGCCGAAGCGCTTTCCTCCTATGAACGGGTCTTTCGCAATGTAGACCTTCTTAGTGATGATGAGAGAAACCACATCCAAGAACAGATTGACCTATTCACGAAAGGGAGGAAGAACACATGATTTTTCGATTAGGAGAGCTATTCTGCGGTCCGGGCGGGTTGGCCTGGGGTGCTACTCATGCGGATATTGGAGACCCTGACTTCAAAATCGTTCATGCTTGGGCCAACGATTATGACGAGAATACCTGTCAGACCTATCGGCGTAACATCTGCCCTGATATGCCTGGAACTGTTTATCATGGCGATGTCCGCAAACTGGACTTAACTCAATTTACCCCTATAGATGCCTTTGCTTTTGGTTTTCCTTGCAACGATTACAGCGTTGTCGGAGAACAGAAGGGTATGGATGGTGTATACGGCCCCCTTTATTCATACGGTGTTAAGGTTCTCAAACTGTATAAGCCTCAATGGTTTTTGGCTGAGAATGTCGGTGGCCTGAGAAATGCCAATGATGGCAAAGCGTTCACCAAGATATTGGATGAGATGCGAGCTGCTGGGTATAAGCTCTATCCAAACCTTTATAAGTTTGAAACCTATGGAGTTCCCCAGGCACGGCACAGAATTATCATTGTAGGTATCCGTGATGATATTGATGTAGAGTTCAAAGTGCCTTCTAATGCGCCTTATGCCCAGGTGGACAATACCTGTCGAACCGCCATTGAAGTGCCGCCGATCCCGAAAGATGCACCCAATAATGACCTTACAAAACAGTCTCCGACTGTTGTCGAGCGGCTTGGCTATATCAAACCCGGTCAGAACGCATTTACTGCTGATCTGCCCGAACATTTGAAGCTGAATATCAGCGGAGCAAAGATAAGCCAGATTTATAAGCGGCTTGATCCTGAAAAGCCTGCTTATACTGTAACCGGTAGCGGCGGTGGCGGTACTCATATCTACCATTGGGCTGAGCCGAGAGCGCTGACCAATCGAGAACGCGCCAGACTGCAAACTTTCCCGGATGATTTTGTTTTTGAAGGTAGCAAGGAAAGCGTCCGTAAGCAGATTGGCATGGCCGTACCGTGCATGGGAGCGAAAATCATTTTTGAAGCTATTCTAAAGACTTTCGCGCATATCCCTTATGAATCTATGCCCGCAAATATTGAAGAATAAATAGAAAAAGCCGCCGAGATAATGGTTTGCTCCATTGTCTCGGCGGCTCTTTTCGTTTTTGACAAGTCTATCAAACACCATAGAAACGATGGAACTACCATCAGAATTTATTACTACAATAGCATTGATTTCTTGCTACAATATGGTATAATGTAGCAAGAAAAGAGGTGGTGGTTTGAAAACATACACGGTGAAGGAGGTTTCCAAATTACTGAATGTGAGCCAAGAGACCGTTAGACGATGGATACGGGACAAAAAGCTGAACGCACAAAAATCATCCAATAAAAGCGGAAATAAAATACTCGAAAGTGAACTTGCAGCGTTTTTGAAATCCTCACCGGCTTATGCGGCAAGCCTATCTTCTCTCCTGTTGGGAGGTTTGGGAGCTTCAGCGGTAATGTTGGCCACTTATGCAACTGGAAAGGCAATAGAAAGCAATGCGCTTAAAAATGCAAAGGTTGATGGTGATACAGTCGTAAGCCTGCTCCAGTCGGAAATCGCTTCGCATGAAATGCTTGTTAAGCATAAACAGGAAAATATTCAACAAATCCAACAAGAAATTGCGGCAGAACAGAAGCGAATAAGGGAATTAAAGGCGCTCCTTTCAAGTATAGAAAAAGCGCCCTCACAAATTGGAGGTGATTCAACAAATGGCTAAAGATTGGGAGTACGCACAAGTGACAAAGTGGATCGCGGAGCATGGCGGTCCTCAAAAGGCTCTTGAAGGAGTAAAGAACTACTATATGAAACAGGGGTTTAGCAAGGGGGCGGCCTCTAAAAATCCTGTGATCATTTTAGTAGGCGTATCGTGTTTAGTGGCTGGTGCTGTGGGTAAGAGCGTTTATGATGGTTTCATGGAAAGAAGGTCTCTGAAGGCTAAGAACGATGCCATGGAGCTGGCTCATGTGAAAAAGGCAGAGGAAGAATTGGAAGCGGCCATGAAGCAGGACGCTGCGGGAGAAATAAAAACGGAGGATTCTCCGCCGCCCAAAGCCGAAGATACAATATCTGATTAGGAGGTAACCAATATGCAGATGTGTCCTGATTGTGAGCGTGTTTATGACGAATCTGAGTACGGCCAGTGTCCATATTGCCATCCTTACGACGATGATGATGGCAGAGAGCGTACTGTAATCGTCTATGACAGGGATGAAGGCCGAGCAAAATATGTCCCTGAATCTGAGGCTGAAAAATACAATTATAAGGATTAAGAAAACAGTCTTAATTTCTTTTGAATGTCTACAATACCCGGCCTACACGAAACGAAAGTATTTGAGTTTCATAAAATTAACGCGCCTCACTGCTGGCAAAATGTCCGCGGTGAGGCGCTTTTTCGTATTTTGAAGGTCTCTACTCTTTGTGTTTTTAAGGTGAAAAGTCCATATAATATGTTTCTTCATCGAGTTTTATAAAGATAACATCTGTTCTTCCATACCTGTCGAGATCTTCCCTTGTCACAAAATCGCCATTTGCCAGTCCCAGGCGATTGCGGAAATATTCTCCCAAATCGCTGTTCCTGGCTGGAGTAGTGATGGCCTTGTTATTCTGTTGTTCAATACGCAGAATCAACTGGTGGCGGTCATCTGTAATCGCCGTGAAGTGCCTCTTTTCAAGCGGGAAAAATCCACTTCTGGCAATCTTGGTAGGCAAAGGAATGTATGCCTCGTTCGGATTTCGCCCTGGCCGCTGCCCCCAGTTTAAGCCGGATCGAGTGCCTGGTTCTCCGGTTCGCGTTATCAAACTAAGAGTAATTGTCTCATAGCGTTCCTGGGCAACATCAATTCCTTCAATCAGAGCATTTTCCCGATCAAGGACAGGATGGGTGGGGTGAATCTGCACATATTCTTCTATTTCAGCGTGATGGGCATAGATGCTACGGTCTATCAAAGACTGATAGTAGTTCATGGCAGCTTCAGGATCGCAGTTAATCACAATCTCCTGCCGGTGATGTCCGACAAAAGAGCTTTGAACAAAATTTGCGGACCCAGTAAAAGCGATTTGAGGCACACCATCTTTTGCCCATATAAATAAATTTGAATGGACAGCTGGAGGGTCGTAGATATAGCTACACTCCAATTTTTCGATTTCCTGCGGTTTATCATCACGGATCAGCTGGACAAAACCTTCATGTACGCTGACGCTGATGCCGTCAAATGGGACCATGCCTACCATCAATGAGATTTTTATTGGCGAGTGGGTTTTATGGTATAGGTTTTTTATGTACCAGGACAGCATAGTTGGGGTAGCATATCCTGATATGATATAAAGTTCATTAACATCCATTTCCAGGGGGTCAAACAGTACAGATTTCGCTATATCAGTAGTAATCATGCTGTAAAGGCCCTCCTTTCAATAGAACTTACGACGGTAATGTAAGATCGTCTTTTGTTATTTCCCCAGCAGCGTTTTGAACCAGGCTGCAATCGCAGAGATTACACTGGTTTCTTGACCACCAGACAGGTTTTCACTCTTGGCCGCCACTTTGATCTTCTCCGGTTGTGATGCCGCGAGAATTTGTGCGGTGGTCTGCCCGGTATAAGGATTATGGAAATTATCTGTAAGTGACTTCGGCGGCTCCTGCTCGGTGAGGTATGCCACAAGATGGTTCAAATGCTTGTATAAATCACGAAATTGGATGCCATAGTTATCTGCCTGAAGAACAGTGTGTGTGCCAGGAAGCATATCGCCCTTTCGTAACACATGGGTTATCTGACAGCCTGCTCGAAGTTTTTTTAGCGATACAGCTCCCTCATAGCTGACGCGCCCCGTGGGGCGATCTGTGGCTCGGTCCCAATCCACGGAAAACATCGCATAAAGATGTGATAGGTTGTTGTCCCGCTGTCGGAAATTCAGTTTGTTCCATTCAATCAGCATCCAGTGCCCGCCTTTTCGGGTTCCCTTTACATCAATTCGCCATCCATTGATAACGGCATCTTGGTTGTCCCATTGTCCGCGCGGATAATAGTTGAAATCCAGCGGCACATCAATTCCATAGTTTTCCTTCATCATTTTGCTGAATGCCACTTCTGCGATCTTCCCGATTAAGTTGTCTCTCGCAATTTCACGAGTGCTTCGTGCTTTGGTACTGCGCTGGCCGAACTCAATAGCCTGTTGATTCGGCGCACTTCTTTGAGAAAACTCTATGCACCGCGCCAATTCGTCCTGAGAGAGCCGGATATTTTTTACATCTAACATACATCATGCGGCATATCATCACCATTCTGTGATATGCCAGCTCCCTCCTTCCTTTCGGCAGATGCAATAGCTTGTTTTACAGCCTCTACACATTCATCGAGGTGCTTTTTGATTTGCCATTCCCAAAAACGGAGGACAGTCCATCCAGCTTCCTGGAGCTGGTGTGTGACGGCCTTATCTCTTTCCATGTTTCGCTCAATTTTGGGAACCCAATATTCGCGGTTGGACTTAATGCGCTGATTACGAATTTCCCAATCGTAGCCATGCCAAAAATCTGAATCGCAGAAAACAGCGATCTGGTATTTGGTAATTGCTATGTCTGGCTTTCCTGGCAGTTTCTTATAGTTTTTCCGATACCGAATACCTGATTGCCAGAGTGCTTTCCTCAGACGCAGTTCAATGCTTGTGTCCTTGCTCTTGATTGCCTGCATATTCTTCCGGCGTTGTTCCGGGGTTAAATCATCCATGATTGCACACTTAATCAAAGGATTCTTCGTCAGAATCCTTTACATCGTAATAGACAATGTTGCTGGGGAGCTTTATGTTAGGAATCCAAAGCTCTTTCCCGTCCCAGCCCTTGCGTCCGGTTACTTTATACATGGTCAGCACAACACGGTCTGTAAAAGAACCGCCAAGGCTCCAATCGTTAGGGGACAGCAGTGCGCCGGTTCCTTTTGCGACATCTCTATTTCTACGGACAATCAAAATGCCTTGAGCAGAGGGTTTATCAGCAAGCATCGTATCAAGAACGGAAACAAAGCTGGATACATCAAAGTCATCATCAGAGGTTATTCGGCTGAATATTTCCTTCATCAACCGCAGGCTTACTTGATAAGACGGCTCTTTCTCATCAAAGGAAGCCAAGAGTTTGTCCAGGTCCTCAATGGTGTTGTTGCCAGGGTTGAACGGATAGTAATTTGTCCCGCCAGAAATCGTAAAGACTTTTTTGTTGTCAAGCACAGCTCCGCGAGTGGGATTGAGGCCGTCTGGATAGTAAATCTTAATGTTTTCGGTGCCTCTCTCAACCTGAGCAATAATAGAATTATTGGTTGCGTTTATATCGGAGAACAGTTTGTAAAGCGGCTCATCAATATAAACTTTCATCATGCCGGGATCTCGGTCATAGCCAAACATTCGGCTGTGCTGCCACATGGTATCCGCCTGCGGCTTTTTGCTGGTGCGGGTGTAATAGATCGTATGCAAAGCGGGAAATGTAACTCCGCGCCCCAGGGTATTGCCGCCGATCACAATATTTGAACCGGAAGAATATTCCGAGCTGTCTACATCATGCTTCCCATTCATTACCAGAACCTTGACGGCATGACTTTCCAATAGATTCTTTGCAGCTGCGAAAATGGCTTCAAAGTCGGCTTTCGACGATTTCTCCGGGTGAAGCTCGTCATAAGCGTTATGCAGTTCCGTCCGAAACTCATCGTCGATATGATTCAGACACCAGGAAAGCTCCCCCTGCATGGCTTTTTCGTATCGTCCATGAACGGCCTGTCTGACACTTGGATGAATCAAGCAGTTACAGACTTTCCCGCCGGAAGCAAGAATTTGTCCGGACACAGCGAGATGGTGGATTGCTACGCTGCGCTCAGGCCGGGTGGTCTTTTCAAGAAATGCGATGCAGTCCGCCGTTTTGTTTTTGGGGAAGAAGAAATCCCCGCCCAGGTATCCGTCACCTGGTTCAAAGTAATGGGTGAAATATGGATGCCAGCCCGAAGCCATAGTCTGAAGGAAAATTGCCTGCGGCGTTCCTGTGACTTGGAGATAAATACTGCTGGACGCTCCATTTTTGATGGAATCCAAATACTTGTTGATGGAGGACTGCCGTCCCTTATTGACAAGCGTATTCAGAGAGGCAGCGTCTGCCTCATCATCAATGATAAACAAGGGATTACCCTTCATAAATCCGGTGGAAGCAAAGACATTTGCCCAGAGCCTGAGAACACGGTAATTCTTTTTGAGTACAATGATGGCAGGCTCCATAAGGCTGTTCTGAATAAACAGTCCAGAATCATTTTCGCCGCACACACAAAAGCCCGTCAGGTCGGCTTTGACACGATCCAGCGTTTGCTGCTGTAAGACCACATTATCTGTGGTTAGAAGAACAAATGCAGGGAAACCAAGATCAGCCGCCTTGCACATAATTCCAAACATCTGCCCGGTTTTTCCTGACTGGACATTGCCAAACAAAAGACCGATTTCGTGGCTACAAAATGAAAAGTTCTTAAGGTGCTGTGAGCCGACAGCTTCAGCAGTTTTAGAGATTGATTCTGCCAGCTTGGGATTGCCACGATCAGTAATGGTTTTCAAATAGGTTTTCAAATACTGCATTACGCTTCATCCCCCTCGTCCTGTGAAGCTGCCTCAAATGAAAGAATCCATACATCCAGCATATTGCCTTCTTCATCTTCCATTTTTTGATTGGTCTTGGTCAGCACCAGAGTGTTACAGCCGTATGCGGCCAGCATTTCTTTTGTAATCATGCCGGTGCGATCAACATCAAGCTGTGTATCATTTACTGGTGTCACCAAACCGGCAGCGGCCAATCGGCCCTTGATCCAACGCCCCAAAATCAGTTCATCGCCTACCGCACTAAACTGCTTATTGCCGTCGCTGGTTGTATGGGCCTTAAAAGTGTAGCCGTCATCGGTAATGACATAAAATGCAACATTCTTTTCGGGATACCCTGGAAGCAGAGTGATTTTTTTGCTGACAGTAAATTGGGTTTCGTACCAGTCACGGGATTTTCTGGCACTTCGGGGAGCAGCATAGCTTACATTCAGATTAGATTTTGTGTAATGTTTTCCATCATCCATGTGACGCTCGGCGTAGGCCGGAACTTTGATTGGCAGGATAAAAGAAATATCCGTTTTGTGTTTTTCAAACAGCTCCACCTGTGTCTGCGGAAGCTGATCTACAGTATCGACGCCAGTCAAAGAAACATTGACCTCTCGGATAAGGGTCATGCCTGTAATTTCGTCAATTCGGGCAGAACAAGCAGGGCTGGCCAGCTTGCGAATAAGCGTGGCAATTTCGTCGCATTCCGACTGCTCAACAGTAACGGCGGATACTTCATACTGACGGAGGTTGGTGGCCTCTTGTTTGATAACCCCCAGGTTAGCAGAACCAACAATAGCAGATCTCACTTGCTGGTCCCTATAAAAAGCATAAAGTTTTCCGTGGTACTTGAATGCTCGAACCATACGGATTTCACCAATGCCAGCAGCTACCCACTTTTGGTTAATGGCAACTGCGGTATGATACATTGCTTCCGGCATTCCCTCAACAAAGTACATTCCGATTGTCAGAATGACATGATGAATTTGCTGTTCAGTTACAATGCGATCAATTTCTTCCAGCGATGCCTTAGAAACATAGCCCACTGCGATTTCAATGGCATCTGAATTGGCGATTTCTTCTTTGAGCTGATTGGAAACCGTTTCCTGACCTTCTTCGGTTCCCAAAGGAAGAATGTTTGAGTATAAAAGGTTCATACCTGGACCTCCTTATAGTTGTTGGGCATTAGAGACTGCTATTCTTGCAACTCTAAAATGGTAGGGATTGACGGCTTTGTATTGCATTAATCCCCGCCAAAATTAAACGGCATTTCCATCGCCGTATCGCTCGAAAAATGGGAAGTTGTCTTGCCCTTTTCGGACAATGACAAACCATTATCATTATAGCAAGAAACCTCTTAATATACAATCGGCAGCGTAGAGCTGTCAAGGATATTGATGAAAATTTTTGAACTTTTCTGCAAGAGAACTGGATAAATTCAGCGTTCGCAGAACGCGCAGCCGCAGAACATAGTTCTGCGTTCATGGGGGCTTGGGGGCTTGCCCTCAACAAGCAAACAGCACCAGAAACGGTATGACCGTTCCGGTGCTGTGGAGCCTGTGTGTATTAACACAGGCATTGCTTGCCTCTTTTCCCGCAGGAAATAATAGTTACCCGAACCGGAAGCGTTCTCCCGCAAAATGGAGGATAGTTGCAGAGAATAACACTAAATGCGACAAATGTTTCAAAAATCCTGTGATAAAATGGCGTTGTCAAAGATATTTTGGCGTTTAGGAGGCAAAAAGGAAATGTTGTAACGATACCGGAGACTTTATGCGTAAAATAATTGAAAAACAAATTCAAGCATTAAAAAAAGCCAGCTAATTCCTCCTATATGGTGTTCCATTGGTTGCGAAAAATGTTGGAATGTAGAGAATAAAAACGATATTTGCGCCCGTGTGTCATTGTGTCACACGGGCGCTTTTCTGTTTTTGCAGAGAAGGTCGGCTCAATATTGTTCCCGGATCATTCCACGGTGTCGTTCACCACCCCCATTCGATTCACTCGCCAACTGCCCGTGAATCGAATGGAGGTACATAATGAAAGCAATCAATTTGAAGGAGCTGTATCCTGATATATATAAGGAAGATGTATTTGTAGAGGTAAGCGATGAAATCCAAGGAATATTTCAAGATGCCAAGCGCGCAGAAGCAGCCTATGACCGACAGAAGTATCGGTATAAGGCTCACTACTCCTTGGATCGAGGCGATGGAATTGAACATGATGCTTTGCTGAAACCTTTAACGCCGGAGGTGATTTTTGAGGAAAAGCAGCAAAGGGAACAACTGTATTCTGCTGTTATGGATTTGCCGGAATTGCAGGCAAAGCGTATCTATGCTCGATACTACCTGGGAATGAGTGTTACGGAGATAGCTCGTGCCGAGGGAGTGAGCAAGAGTAGGGTCAGTGAAAGTATCAAGTACGGACTGAAACGACTTTCAAAAATTTTGAAAAAGTTTTAAGGCAGGGGGAACAGTCTACCGGAATTGGTCAGGGTTGTCAGAAGCAAGGTTTTTGAACCATGCTCATGGCAACTTGACAACCGCATAGACGGCATTTCTGGTACATAACCCATGTACGAGCGAATCAGGCGCGGCGCGAAGATGGACAGCTAAGGAGGTGATGGACAAGCTGTTCGGAGCGATCAACGCAAGCCTGAAACCTGGAGTTGGCACTTTGGGGCGCGATGACTGCATGGGGGCTTAAAGATACTTCTTCACGGCCTCCTAAAGACTTGGGGGGAACCCTGCGGCGCACGAGAAAAACGACGCTGCGGAGTTATGACAGCCGCGCCAGCGGAGACCAGGAATGTTCCCATCGTCAGGGGTGCGTGGCAAATGTGGCGACTAAATTTTTCAAAGTCAGATACCATGCGCTGGCAACTTCGGTTGCCAGCGCATTCATGTGATTTTGAAAGCTACAACCACATCCTTGACAGAAAGGGGGAACACTCATGGAAAAATTGATTTCTCGAAAAGAGGCGGCCAAAATCCTGGGTATCAGCATTGCAACTCTGGATGCGGCGCGAAACAGCGGCCTGATTTCCTATGTTCAGTATGTGCAAAACGGCTGCGTGTACTTTACAGATGCGGGCCTTCAGGAGTATATCGCAAAATGCACCCATCGCGCAAAGCCTGTGGAAAAGAATGCTACATATCGTAAACCACGAAGTGCCAAAGCATAAACGATTCCGTATCCTTGCTGGAATCCAAGATGTCTGATAAAACAAAGGTACAGCGCTGGAGAACATTCTTAGGAGGTGACGGAATTGGCAAGAAGAAAAAAAGCAATTCCTCAATATGGTACAGTCATGCTTAACGGCATTGAATATTACAGAACGAGAATCGAAGATGCAGACGGTAAAAGAGTGGCTCTTTATGCTAAGACTGCCGAAGAACTCTTTGAAAAAGTTGAAGAAGCAAAAAGGCAGATCGAAGAAGCGATTTTCCGCAGAAGTACACCGACAGTAGCCGAGTATTGCGAAAAATGGCTGGTTATTCAGTCTGGAAGAATCCGGTCCACAACATTGGTGGATTATACTTCAAAGGTTAAGAACTATATCGTAAAGCCTTTGGGAGATAAGTATATGGCCGATGTAACAGCTGATGATATAAAGCTGGCATTGGTTCCAGTCGCGGAAAAATCCAGCTCTGTCTATAAATCGGTAAATATGCTTTATAAATGTATTTTCGATTCTGCGGTTGAAAGCAATGTGATTTCCCATTCACCTTGTCTGGGAATCTCATGGAAGGGCGGAAAACCCAAAAAAGAGCGAGAAGCTTTGACGGATGAACAGGCAAAAAGATTATTGTCTGCCATCAAAGGGCTTCCTCCGTATGTGTTTGTTATGATCGGTTTGTATGCTGGGCTACGGCGTGAAGAAATTCTCGGATTACAGTGGGACTGCGTACATTTGGATGCCCAAGCTCCATATTTGTCTGTAAGAAGGGCGTGGCATTCCGAGCATAACAGGCCGGTAATTTCAACGGAGTTGAAAACACCTGCTGCAAGGCGAGATGTTCCCTTACCGGATCAGCTTGTAAAATGCCTACGGGAAGCCAAGAAAAACTCCAAGTCCGATTTTGTAGTTGCAAACCGAGATGGCGGCCCACTTTCCTACACACAGTTCAAACGCGTCTGGCAATACATCGTAACCCGCTCTACAAAAGAAAGGACCTATGTGCGGTATATCAATGGGCAGAAGATCACTAAAACTGTGACCCCCGTCTTAGGTGAGAAAGCTGCTCACAACGGAAATGTAGTGTATAGCCTGGACTTCCAGGTGACACCCCATCAGCTCCGCCATACCTACATTACAAATCTGATTCATGCGTCTGTTGACCCGAAAACAGTTCAGTATTTGGCAGGACATGAGAACAGCCAAATCACCATGGACATCTATGCAAAGGTAAAATACAATAAGCCAGAGCAACTACTGTCTGTGGTTAATGGTGCTTTCAGTTCAAGACCACTCGTTGCACCCCCCGAAAACATGGGTTAAATTATGGGTTAAACCAATGCGGCAATCCTCTAAAAGCCCGGTATATCAAGGGTTTTCGGCTCTGCAAGTCGAAGAAGTACGGCCTCAAAGCCGCCCGTCGCGCGCCTCAGTTCTCC
>ULQS01072888.1_pt1 | contig 13783 bp, 8 predicted proteins | sample 1954751 | NCBI WGS metagenome assembly ULQS01 (sample SAMEA4835662, study PRJEB28245) | human gut metagenome | biome: gut microbiome; material: fecal sample | place: Denmark | collected 2008 | reverse complement strand
TCGGCAAAGCCGGCGTCGACGGCGGCACGGCTGGCACCTACCTCGGCGTGAAGTTCCTTGGCCAGCTCGAACAGCATGTCGAAGCCTTCCTTCGAGCCCATGCCATAACCGCCGGCCACTACGATGGAAGCACCCTTCAGGTTGTGCTTGGCTTTCTCTACGTGGCGGTCGATGACCTTCACAACATAGTCCGTTTCGGGCACGTACTTGGCCACGTCGTGACGGATTACTTCGCCCTGATAGTCGGGGTCGAGGATTTCTTTCTTCATCACGCCTTCGCGGACGGTAGCCATCTGCGGACGGTGTTCGGGATTGACGATGGTGGCCACAATGTTTCCGCCGAATGCGGGACGGATCTGGTAGAGCAGGTTCTCGTACGTCTTGCCGGCTTTCTTATCCTCGTGGCTGCCGATTTCCAGCTGCGTACAGTCGGCGGTCAGTCCGCTGGTCAGAGCGGAAGATACGCGCGGGCCGAGGTCGCGGCCGATGACGGTGGCACCCATCAGGCAGATCTGAGGCTTCTCTTCCTTGAACAGGTTGACAAGGATGGAAGTGTGGGGCAGGGAAGTATAGGGGAAAAGGCCCGGAGCATCGAACACGTGTACACGGTCTACGCCGAAGGGCAATACTTGTTCTTCTACACCTTTGAGGCCGGTGCCGGCGCAGATGGCTTCCAGCTGGCAGCCCAGTTCGTTGGCTAACTTGCGGCCTTTGGTCAAAAGTTCGAGACTGACGTCGGCAACATGGCAGCCGTCCATCTCACAATATACAAATACGTTGTTCATAATTCTTTATCCGATAGTGTGGTTAGCCAAAAGTTCTACAATCAGGTTCTCTACATCGGCGTCGCTGCCTGTCAGGGTCTTGCTCTCCTTGGCCTGGAAGACGATGTTCTCAATCTTCTTCACCTTTGTGGGTGAGCCGCTGAGGCCGCATTGCTTGGTGTCGCCGTTGACGTCGGCCACGCTCCACTCCGTGATGTTCAGGTAGGGGCGCTGTTCGTAGAGCGAAGCATAGGGCAGGGCGGCACCGTCTTTGGTCAGGGCTGCTTTCTCCTGTCCGCCCATGGCGCGTTTGTACTTCTGCACCAGCTTGGCGTTGCGCGGGCGGCAGGGTGCGGCACTGCCGTTCACGGTGAGCACGATGGGCAGCGGGCCTTCTACGGTCTCCACGCCGCCGTCGATGTGGCGTTTCACACGGATGCGGCCGTCCTTCACTTCTTCGATTTCTTCGACATAGGTCACTTGCGGCAGACCCAGCTTCTCGGCCACCTGCGGACCTACCTGTGCCGTGTCGCCGTCGATGGCCTGGCGGCCGCCGATGATGATGTCATACTCGCCAATCTTGCGGATGGCCGTGGCCAGGGCATACGAGGTGGCCAGTGTGTCGGCGCCGGCAAAGGCACGGTCGGTCAGCAGATAGCCGCCGTCGGCTCCGCGATAAAGTCCTTCACGAATGATTTCGGCTGCGCGTCCCGGTCCCATGGTAAGCATGGTGACGGTAGAGCCCGGATGGGCGTCTTTCAGGCGGAGAGCCTGTTCCAGCGCGTTGAGGTCTTCCGGGTTGAAGATGGCCGGAAGGGCCGCACGGTTGATGGTACCGTCGGCGTTCATGGCATCCTTGCCCACACAGCGGGTGTCGGGCACTTGTTTTGCCAATACTACGATTTTCAAACTCATGATATTAAAAATTAGTATAAGTAATCTTTTTGATTAAGGTCAGCCGGATGGTCGGGCACGTGTTGTTGCCGTTAATATTCGGTTGGCTATCAGCGTGCAAATTTACGGAAAGTGTCGGTTTTGACAAGAAATCGAGGCAGAAAATGCACAAACTGAAAGAAAATGAGCAAACTGGGGCGTTCCTTTCAGGCAATAAATAAGCCCGTAGCCCCCTGTGACGGAGGGGTTGCGGGCCAAGGTCAAAAGAATAATTTATAACTGGTTTTGGATTTGTCCGGCATTAGATGGAGCGTCCCTTGAACACGCTGCTCTTCTGGAGCGGCACGATGACACCGTTGAGCGTCATGCGGTTGGAGTTGAAGTTAGGCGTGATGTAGACGGTCGCGTTGTTTCCGCCTTCGTAAAGTGTGATGTCCACGCGGGCCGAGATACCTGTGCCCAAGACGTTCATGGAAAGAGAGAGGTTACCTTTCTTGTCCTTCTTCAGGTCATATCCTGTAAACGTACCTTCTACCGTGACACCTCCCAGACCGTTGGGGCCACTAATGGGAATGTTGAAGGCTACCTGTACGACTGCGTGGTTGTCTTTCACCGATACGAAGTTGGTGTTGGAGTTTACGTAGGCCATTTGCCCGTATTTGAAGAGTACCTGGTCGGCTTCCAGCGTGAAGGCCCGGTCGTTGAGGGCTTGTACGGCTTCGGCATATTGCAGGCTGTCGATACGTTCCTGCAAGGCTTTTCTTTCTGCTTTGGTCAGTTCTTGTTCTTGTGCTGCGGCGCTTCCTGCCAGCATGAGCAGGAACATCGTCATCATGAATGCAATTTTTTTCATTGTTCGAATATTTAGTTTCCGACAGGCGGTATTGTCTGTCATCTGTAAATATAACAAAATTCGCGCCCTTTTATTGCTTCTTGCTTGATTAATAATGCTTAATGCCCTGATTATTTATAGATTATTAATACAAATGTTCCGGAACAAGAAAGCCAGCTGCCACTTTATGCATGGTGGCAGCTGGCTTTCAACCGGTATCCTTATGTTTTCTCTTCTTTATTTGATGCCCAGCTTGGCCTTGATTTCAGCAGGAACAGCATCCTTGTGTACCAGGATGTTCATCGTCTTGTAGGCAACGAAGGCTTTCGATGCATACCAGATGCCTTTGTACTTGCCGCTCAAGCCCCAGGAGTTCTTCACCATGAAGTATTCCTTGCCGTTCTGGTCTTTGGCGATGCCGTAGATCACCATGCCGTGGTCGTCGGTCGTTTCCCAGTTGTCGAAGGCTGTCTGGCGCATTTCCTGCGTCACTTCCACTTCGGGCAGGGGGCGTGAAGTCAGCTCCTTGCGCTTGTCCGTGGCGGTTAGACCTGTCCAGCGGGCCATGTCGCTGCCCGTCAGTTCGGCACCGCGGGCTGCGTCGGGCATCACGGCGATGCCGTCGCGAGTGAAGCCCTGCTCGCTCACGTCGCTACCCCAGGCGAAGGTGTAGCCGGTGCGGATGGCGTTGTCCATCACGGCCATCAGTTCGTCGATGGGCAGGTTGTAGGACAGGCCGTTGCGCCAGTTGTCCTGGATTTCGAGAGCAAACTGGGTGTAGAACGGATGGTGTGTGTACGAAGTCAGCGAAACATAGTCGTCGGGGTTGATGCCCAGGCTTTCGGCGAAGCTCTTCGGCGTATATTCCTTGCCCTGGTAGGTGAAGGTTTCGGGGCATTTGCCCAAATAGGTGTCATAGATGGCACTGACGCCGTTCTTCCATACGGGGGTTAGCTTGCTGAAGTTGCTCTTGCCGATGGCTCTTACATAGGCGCCGGCCACGGCATCCAGTTCGTTGTGTACAGGCAGCGTGTCGCCGTACATGATGCCCGGCATGGCTTCCTGCGGTACGAGGCCGTAGTTCTTCATGCAGTACATGATGTCGTAGAAGCTTCCGCCCGGCGAGAAGGAAGCGTCGCCGTGGTAGCGCACGTAGTTGACGGCACGGTCTACCATCGTGTGGTGTACGACGAACATCTCGGACAGGTCGTAAGTGCCTTTGCCCAGACGCAGCAGTTCGCTCTCGAGGAAGCCGAGGCTGGAGAAGCTCCAGCACGTGCTCGAGCGGTTCTGGTTCTTGATACTGGTGATGGGGTTCTCCTTAACGGTTGTAAACACGAAACCCTCTTCCTTGGGTTCGGTCTTCTTCTTGGCCGACATGTCGAAGGCCAGCAGGGCCAATGCGGCGATGAGGATAGTTTTTTTCATCATGATTAAATTATTAAGAATATTCTATTGCTGGTGGCAAAGATAGTGTTTTTCTTCCGAACCGCATCCTGTCTGCTGAAAAGATAGTGGGAATATGGGGAAGAAAAGCTATCTTTGGGCTTCAAATCGAGGTGGAATATGGAGAAAAAGATACAGATAGACGCCCGGACGGCTCTCGTGCTTGAGGGAGGTGGCATGCGGGGCGTGTTTACCTGCGGCGTGCTGGACAGCTTTATGGACCGCGGCATCCGCTTCCCTTACGTCATCGGGGTGAGTGCCGGAGCCTGCAACGGCCTGTCCTACATGTCGGGACAGCGCGGGAGGGCCAAGTTCAGCAACATCGACCTGCTGCAGAAATATCATTATATAGGCCTGAAGTATTTGTGGAAGAAGCGCAACATCATGGATTTCGACCTGCTCTTCCATGACTTCCCCGAACAGATTCTGCCTTACGACTACGAGGCCTATTTCAACAACCCGGCCCGCTACGTCATGGTGACGACCAACTGCCTGACGGGCGGGGCCAACTACCTGGAGGAGAAGCGCAGCAAGGAGCGGGTGGTGGGCATTGCGCGTGCGTCGAGCAGCTTGCCTTTCGTGTGCCCCATCGCGCGAGTGGACGGCGTACCGATGCTGGACGGCGGCATTGTGGACAGCATTCCGCTGGCGCATGCGCTGGCCGACGGCTGTACGAAGGCTGTCGTGGTGCTGACCCGCAACCTGGGCTATCGCAAGAAAATCCAGGGAACGCGCGTCCCTGCCTTTGTCTACAGGAAGTACCCCCTCCTGCAGCAGGCCATCAACCGTCGCAGCGTGGTTTATAACGGGCAGCTGGACCTGGTGGAGCGGCTCGAGGCGGAGGGGCAGGCGGTCGTCATCCGTCCCCAACAGCCCGTGCAGGTGGACCGCATCGAGCGCGATGTGCACAAGCTGACGGCGCTTTACGACGAAGGTTACCGTTGTGGCATGGAGCTGGAGTGCCTCTGAACGCGGCAGGGCTCATTTGTCATTTTGACACTTTGTCTTTTCTGTCGCCTGAGAATCGCTTGTTTCGGGCCGAAGGCGGGTGTGGGCGGAAAGAACGGAGTGATTTTCTGCAATCCGCTCATGGATAGTGTGATAGCGAAATCTTGACAGTTGAAATAGAAGAAAAAGAAGGGAAAAACTGGTTCATCAGACGTCTTTTCTGATAAATAACGGAGGTGGAGCGGCAGGAATTGCACTTTCTGACGACAGAATGCCTTGTTTTTGGCGGGAAGATGCCCACATTTTGCCTGTTGCATGCCTGCTTCTGGATGCAGGAAAGCAATGTTTTGGGGCAGAAAAAGCAATGTTTTCTTCCGCAAGATAGGATGTTGGGACGCTGGAGCGGCGCTGCTTGCCGCTTTCTGGTGGGAGGGCGTGTAAGCGGAAACTGCTGATTTCAGTATGTTTTGTAAGCGGGGCAGGGAGAACGGTGTCATTCTGTCCGTGTGCAAACGGCGTTCTTCCTGCCCCGCTGAGGGTTACTTCCGCTGCATTACCCGTCGGAAGTCCTTGACTATCTGCTCGCCCATGTTGACGATGGTGCTGTCTACCTTGCGTATCTCGACCGGCGTGACGGCGTCCTTGTACTTCGCTTTGCCCATGCCGAACTTCATCTTGTCCAGATTGCCCCGTATGTTCAGTCCCAGTTTGAAGGGGATGGGCGACTTCAGGATGGAGATGTGGTAGTCGAAGTTCATGTCGAGGTCCTGCGTGCCGCCTACGGCCGCGCGGTAGCGGTCCATCTCGATGACGAAAGGATAGACGGTGACGTTGCCGTCCTTCACGCTGATGTTCACCGAGATGCTGTCTATCATGTTCTTTTCCTTGTTCTTGAAGAAGAATTTCTTGGAGATTTCCGCAAAGGTCTCTCCGTCCATCAGTACGAGGCTGTCGCCCTTGATATGGATAGCCGAACGCAGCGACGGAATCTTGATGTTGAGGCAGGAGTCGAGACGCGTTTCTGCCGTCACGTTGAAGTCTACCGTCCCCTGGAAGGAACGGAGCATGGGCACGATGCTGTCCAGCGAAGGGGCAAAGTCTGCCAGCTTGGCGATGTTGATGTTGTGCAGGCGGAAGTCGAAGCCGGCATATCCGCGGCTGCGCTGGCTGGCCTGGTAGATGAGGGTGGTGCGCATCTCGGCATCCATCCCGCGCATGGACAGCTCCTTGAGGTGCACGGCCTGGTTGCGTACGTCTATGTCGCCGCGCACGTCTTCGAACAGCATCTTGCCGTAGCGCACGCGGCGCAGGCGGGTGGTCAGTTCGAAGTCCACGTTCTTGGGCACGACGAACAGCTGCAGGTTGGTGGAGGTCGTGTCTGCCTCGGCCTGCAGGGTGTCGGTGGGGAACGAGAGCGAACGGATCAGCTGGTTGCAGTTCAGGTTGTTCGACGTCAGCTCCAGCTTGGCCCGAAGGGGCTTGTGGCGGTGCATGGCGCCGTAGAGGTCGTAGACGGCTCCCGTGGCCGTCAGGTCCGAACGCCCGATGCGCATCGTGGCGTTGCGCAGGCTGATGGTGCGGTTGCCCACGGTGAGCGAGGTTTTCTGCAGGCGGATGGGCAGGGCACACATTGGCGTGGACACTCTCATGCGGTTAAAGCCTACGATGCCTTTGGGGATCCAGAAGGAGTCGCGCACCTGTTCGGCCGTCACGGCGATGCCGGCCTTATCCATTCCCAGCTTGGTGTCGCCCATGCGGCAGAACAGGGTGTCGGCTTTCAATGCTAGGCCCACCTTGGGACGGGCCGGATTGCGGTCGCCCGGCTCCAGCTTGACCGTGCCTGTCGACCGTCCGCAGAAGATGCCCAGCGAGTCGGCCAGCCGTGCTTTCAGCCTGTTCATCTCCAGCTTGCACTCGACGTTGGCGATGCGGGTGGTGTCCTGCGGGTTGGTGCTCTTGATAGTAGCGTTGAAGCTTTGGAGGGCCGACTCCAGTCCGGGGGCGCGCAGGTTCATGTCCTTTATCTGGATGCGGGCGCCCAGTCTGTCATTGCCGATAAAGGCCAGCGAGGCGTTGCTGGTAAATTCGAAGTTGCGGAGACTGTCTTTCAGCATCAGCCCGTCGGTCGAGAGTTTTCCGCCTATCTTGATACGTCCCAAATCTTTGTTCTTCAACGATGACAGGCGGCAGCGTAAGCGGACGTCGGCATCCATTTTGCCCTGTATGCTGATGCCTTTTTGCAGGGGGAAGGCTTGTGCCAGTGTGGTCAGGTCGACGGTGGAACGGGTGTGGAAGCTGATGTCGGGGTCGCCCAGCAGGTCGTCCACGCGGGCGTCGGCCAGGATGTCGGTATGGGCGCCCTTGAAGTGCAAGATTTTCAGGTCGGCGTAGGAGGGCTGTTTTTTCATCAGGTCGACCTGCCCGAAGAAGTCGGCGGTTATTTCATCGATGCCGTAAGGCATTCCCTTGTAGTGGGCCGAGGCCTGGTTGATGTTCACCGTCAGCGTGGCTAGAGGCATGCGCCGTTTGCCGTAGAGGCCTTTCAGCGTACCGTTGACGGTGACTTCGCCCTGGGCGTCGAGGCTTTCTTTCTTGAGGATGCTCTTGGGGATGAGGCCGATGACCGTCTCCAGCGAGGGAGCGTGCAGGCTGTATTGCAGGTCCACGTCGGCCGCGCGCTCCACGGTGTCGCGTCGCAGGGTACCTTTCAGGTCAAGTTCCAGTCCGTTGACGTCCAGCAGGGCGTTGTTCAGGGTCCGTTTGCGGCGATTCAGTTCCAGGTTGGTCTGCAGGCTGGTGGATACGCGGTTCACGAGCAGTTCGCCATCCTGCCAGAAGAGGATGTTGCGGTTGTTGAAATCCACTTTCAGCAGGGAGTGTCCCCGTTGCAGGCGGGCTTGCAGGCCGAGGTTGGCATCCCATAGGTTGGCGAAGACACGTGCCTGGCGGTCGTCGAAGGTGGCGATGGCATGGCGGAGGGCCACACGCCGGATGTCTATTCCGCCGGGAGCCAGACGGGTGGTGTCAGTGGTGGCCGTATCGGCCGGGGTAGTCGTCGTAGTGTCGGGCAGGATGTCCCAGTTGGCACGGCCCTCCTTGTCGATGTGGGCGTAGACACGTGCACTGTCCACCGTCAGTCGGTAGACGGTTATTTTCTTTTGGGTCAGATAGTCGATAGGGTTGACTACCAATACTGCCTTTTTGAAGGATACCAACGTGTCGCGGCGTTGCCACAGGGTGTCGCGCAGGGCTTTTGAAACCAGGGTACCGTCCTTCACTCTCAGCCCGAAGCGGGGGAAGGTGGAGAAGAACGTCAGGTCCACGCTGCCCAGCTCCACGCGGGCATTGAGGCTGCGGTTGGCGGTCTGTACCACGACGGGCGTCAGTTTTTCGGGCGTAAACACAAAGTGTATGGCCAGTGCGATGGCTGCTGCCAGGAGGATGATGAGGCAGCCGAGGCTGATGCCGGTTATCTTCAGTGTTTTTTTGACTTTCTTGTTCATGTTGTACTCCTTTATTTGCAGGTAAAGGTACTAAGAAAATTTTTACTTGTTCTTCACGCGGCCCTCTTTTTCATTTGTTCTGATATGAAAAAGCCCCTGTTCAGGAGTGTGTCTCCTGACAGGGGCTTTCTTATGGAACGGGAATTCCTTGCTTATTCAGCAACCTCGGCTCCCCAGTTTTCGCGGGCCAGACGCTTGTAGCTGTTGTAACGCCACTTAGCATTGTCCTCGGCAGCCTGGAAGAGCTGTTCGGCTTCAGCAGGATATTGCTTCATTACCGATGCGTAACGAACCTCACCCTTCAGGAAGTCCTTGAAGCCTTCCCATTCGGGTTCCTTGCTGTCCAAAGTGAACGGGTTCTTGCCTTCAGCTTCCAAAGCCGGGTTGTAACGCCACAAGTGCCAGTAACCACACTTAACGGCTTTTTCTTCCTCAGCCTGGCTCTTACCCATACCAGCCTTCAGACCGTGGTTGATACACGGAGCGTAAGCGATGATGAGTGACGGACCGGGATAAGCTTCAGCTTCGCGCAGGGCCTTCAAGGTCTGAGCCTGGTCAGCGCCCATGGCGATTTGAGCCACGTAAACGTAACCGTAAGTAGTGGCCATCAAGCCAAGGTCTTTCTTACGTACGCGCTTGCCGGCTGCGGCAAACTTGGCGATAGCACCCAGCGGAGTAGCCTTGGAAGACTGACCACCGGTATTGGAGTAAACCTCTGTATCGAGCACGAGGATGTTGACATCCTTGCCGCTGGCAATCACGTGGTCGAGGCCACCGTAACCGATATCGTAAGAAGCACCGTCACCACCGATGATCCACTGGCTGCGCTTAACGATGTATTGCTTCAGACCATAGATGCCGTTGCAGATCGGACACTTGTCCTTGGCTGCTTCGAGCATCGGAACGATGCGCTCGTAGATTTCTTTGGTCTTGTCGGCATCGAGGCTGTTGTCCAACCATTCCTGGAAGATAGCCTTGTATTCGGCCGGAGTAGATTCGCTTTCGATGCCTTCCTTCATCAGTTTGGCAATGCGTTCGCGCATCTTCTCGTTGGCCAGTTCCATACCCAGACCAAATTCGCAGAAGTCTTCGAACAGGGAGTTAGCCCAAGCAGGACCGTGACCCTTCTCGTTCTTGGTGTAAGGAGTAGAAGGAACAGAACCGGAGTAGATGGACGAACATCCAGTTGCGTTGGCTACCATTTCGCGGTCGCCGAAGAGCTGAGAAATCAGTTTCACGTACGGAGTTTCGCCGCAACCCGAGCAAGCGCCTGAGAACTCGAACAACGGAGTAGCGAACTGAGAGTTCTTCACGTTGGCCTTGATGTCTACCAGGTGCTGTTTGCTCTTTACGTTTTCTACGCAGTAAGTCCAGTTGGCAGCTTCGCCCATCTGGCTTTCCAGGTGAACCATCGACAGAGCCTTGCCACCCTTCTTCGGGTTGCCCGGACATACGTCAACGCAGTTGCCGCAACCCAGACAGTCGAGTACGTCTACCTGCATGCGGAAGGTCATGCCGTCGAATACCTTTCCTACGGCCTTCAGCTGAGTGAAGTTGGCACCCTTCTGCTCCTCGGCGTCGAGAATAAACGGACGGATGGCAGCGTGAGGACAAACGTAAGCACACTTGTTACACTGGATACAGTTCTCGGCATTCCAAGTCGGAACGAAGGCAGCTACGCCACGTTTCTCATACTTGGCAGTACCTTGTTCCCAAGTACCGTCTTCGATACCCTTGAAGGCAGATACCGGCAGCAGGTCGCCGTCCTGAGCGTTGATGGGACGAACCACTTCGTTGATGAAAGCGGGGTCGTTGTTGGCCACCTTTTCGTCGTCGGGCAGGTTGGCCCATGCGGGATCAACGGTGAGCTGCTTGTATTCGCCACCGCGGTCAACGGCAGCATAGTTCTTGTTCACTACGTCTTCACCCTTCTTACCATAAGACTTCACGATGAACTTCTTCATCTGCTCTACAGCCAGGTCAACGGGGATAACGCCCGTGATGCGGAAGAAGGCCGACTGCAGGATGGTGTTGGTGCGGTTGCCCAGACCGATTTCCTGTGCAATTTGAGTAGCATTGATGTAGTAAACGGTGATGTTGTTCTGTGCGAAATATTTCTTCACCTTGTTCGGCAGGTTCTTTGCCAGTTCTTCGCCTTCCCAGATGGTGTTGAGCAGGAACGAACCGTTCTTGCGCAGACCGCGAGTTACATCGTACATGTGCAGGTAAGCCTGTACGTGGCAAGCTACGAAGTTAGGTGTATTTACCAAGTAAGTGGAGCGGATAGGTGTGTCACCGAAACGCAGGTGAGAACAAGTGAAACCGCCCGACTTCTTGGAGTCGTAAGAGAAGTATGCCTGGCAGTGCTTGTCGGTATTGTCACCGATAATCTTCACGGAGTTCTTGTTGGCACCAACTGTACCATCGGCACCCAGACCGTAGAACTTGGCCTCGAACATGCCTTCGCCACCTACGGCGATTTCGGGCTCCTGAGGCAGAGAAGTGAAGGTAACGTCGTCTACGATACCGATAGTGAAGTGGTTCTTCGGAGTCGGCAGTGACAGGTTGTCATATACGGCAAAGATTTGTGCCGGAGTGGTGTCTTTCGAACCCAGACCGTAGCGGCCGCCAACGATGAGCGGGGCATTTTCCTGTCCGTAGAAGCAGTCCTTGACGTCCATGTAGAGCGGTTCGCCATTGGCACCCGGTTCCTTGGTACGGTCGAGTACGGCAATGCGCTTGGCTGTCTTGGGCACAGCTGCCAGGAAGTGCTTGGCAGAGAACGGACGGTAGAGGTGAACAGCTACCAGACCGACCTTTTCGCCCTTGGCGCGCAGGTAGTCGATCACTTCGCGGATGGCTTCTGTTACAGAGCCCATAGCGATGATGACGCGTTCTGCTTCGGGGTCGCCGTAGTAGTCGAACAGACCGTAGTTGCGGCCGGTGATTTCGCTGATCTTCTTCATGTAGTCTTCTACGATTTCAGGAACGGCGTCATAGAAGCGGTTGCAGGATTCGCGGTGCTGGAAGAAGTGGTCAGGGTTTTCGGCCATACCACGTGCAACCGGAGTCATGGGGTTCATGGCGCGGCTGCGGAATTCGGCCAGAGCTTCCTGGTCGATCAGCGGAGCGAGGTCTTCGTTGTCCAGCTTCTCAATCTTCTGGATTTCGTGAGAGGTGCGGAAGCCGTCGAAGAAGTTGATGAACGGCACGCGTGCCTTCAGGGTAGCCAGGTGGGCAACACCGGCGAGGTCCATCACTTCCTGTACAGAGCCTTCGGCCAGCATGGCGAAGCCTGTCTGGCGGCAGGACATTACATCCTGATGGTCGCCGAAGATACACAGGGCGTGGCTGGCCAGTGTACGTGCGGATACGTGGAATACGCAGGGCAGGTTTTCACCGGCAATCTTGTACATGTTGGGGATCATCAGCAGCAGACCCTGAGAAGCAGTGTAGGTGGTAGTCAGCGCACCTGCCTGCAGAGAGCCGTGTACGGCACCGGCGGCACCGGCTTCCGACTGCATTTCCTGAACCAATACTGTTTCGCCGAAGATGTTCTTGCGACCTGCGGCAGCCCATTCGTCCACGTGTTCAGCCATCGTAGACGACGGGGTGATGGGGTAGATGGCTGCCACCTCGGAGAACATGTACGAGATGTGGGCAGCGGCTTCGTTACCATCACAAGTGATGAATTTTTTCTGTTTAGTCATAACTAAATGAGTTTATAAAGTAAAAAATCTTTTGTTTATATTGTATCCTTTCGTTTCATTGTCTTCGTGCCCCGCCTTTCTCAGTACAGGAAACCGAACAGCCACAGGGGAATCTGATTGTCGCGTCCGATATCCATCTTGTGCATGGCGTAGGTCATGCCAATACTGTTCTTCACCTTGGTGCCTTCGGGGCAGATGCGGAAGGCGCGGTGTCCGTCTACCATGAACGGGATGTTCTTGTCGCCCCGGCTCACCTTGTGGTCCTTCCACAGGGTGTTGACGAAGAAGGTGTCGAGCACGTCCTGCTCTTCGACCTTGACGGGGTAGATGGAGTACATCAGGTTGGGGTTGTGCATCATGATCTTGGCCGGCTTCTTGGGAAATTCTTCCCCTACCGGATAGACCATGTTGATGAGGCGGGCGTCGGCCAGGTACTTGATGTAGTTCATCACCGTGGCGCGCGAGGTTTCTATATCATGGGCCAGCTGGCTGACGTTGGGGGCCTTGGGGCCGTCTACCGCCAGCAGGTAGAGCAGTTTCTTGATTTTCGAGAGGTATTTCAGTTCGATCTGCTTGATGAGGAGGATGTCCACTTCCACCATCATGTTCATGGTCTTGAGCAGGTTTTCGGAAAAGTTGCGTTTTTCGAGGAAGAAGGGATAGAAGCCGTGGTGGATGTAGTCTTGGAAGTAGTCCAGCGGATGCACCTTGGCCAGTATGCCTTTGGCTATCTGTTCGTGGTTGTGGAGGATTTCGTCCAGCGTGTAGGCATGGAACTTCATGCCCGTCTGCAGGTTGAGGAATTCGCGGAAGGAGAAGCCGCGGAGGTTGTAGCTCTTCACGATGTCGCGCAGCTCGAGGTTTTCTTCCTTCAGCCGCATGACCGACGAGCCGGTGAAGACTATTTTCAGATTGGGGAAGCGGTCGTAGCACATGCGCAGCTCCTGGCTCCAGTTGGGGAATTTGAATACCTGGTCGATGAGCAGCACTTTGCCGCCGCGGCGCTGGAATTCGTTGGCAAACTCGACGATGCCGTGCCCCGAGAAGTAGAAGTTGTTCATGTTGATGAAGAGGCAGGAGCGGTCGGTGCCGAATTTTTCCTTGGCATATTGGAGCAGGAAGGTCGTCTTGCCCACGCCACGGGTGCCCTTGATGCCGATGAGCCGGTCGCTCCAGTCAATCTCGTCCATGAGGTCGCGGCGTACCGGGGCATTGGTATGCTCCACAAGATAGGCGTGTGTGCGGTAGAATGCTTCCATGTTATAGTCTCCTTATCAGGGCACAAAGATATATCTTTTTTATACAATTGCAAAGTAGACATTACAAAATTTGTGTAAGTTTGCATTCAAAACGATAAAAAGTATGAAGCTGCATCTTTTTAACCCCGATACGGATTTGGCCTTGGCTTGCGACGACGGCCATTACATTGCTCCTGTACAGGTGAGGGACATGGCGCGCGACTTGTCGCTGCTCCCCCTGTGGTATGCCGGGGCGGGAGGAAAAGTATGGGTTACGGACAGGAAAGCAATGGATTACGCCTCGCAAATGTGCCTTTTGTTCGGCTTGGATGCCGAGGCGGTGGCCGATGTCGGTGCGATAGGGGGCGGACCGGTGGAGGCGGCGCCTTGGGGATGGAACCGTACCGTCCGCCAGTCGTTTCTGAAGCTGGGTGTCCATGGGGAGGAC
>ULQS01048673.1_pt1 | contig 13785 bp, 24 predicted proteins | sample 1954751 | NCBI WGS metagenome assembly ULQS01 (sample SAMEA4835662, study PRJEB28245) | human gut metagenome | biome: gut microbiome; material: fecal sample | place: Denmark | collected 2008 | reverse complement strand
AAATGCCCAAAATGCAAAACGCTTGGGAAGGCTTTCCCTGACTATTATGAGCAAGGCGACGGTAAGGGAAAGGCAATCGAATTTTGGAACAGGAGGGCTAACAATGACAGCAACCAATGAAGAACTCGCCCTACTGGAAAAGTGGAAACGAAAACTCTGCTTGCAGGAGTGGCGGATAAAGTTGCTGACCCGCCTTCGCCCCGAAGAAATGACGATGAGTGATGCCGCAGGCTGTACCGAGTGGTCAGAAGCAATTAAGACCGCTCGTATTGAGATCATCAACCCTGCCTGCTACGGCGACCGCATTGTGCCGTTCGACTTTGAAAAGACGCTGGTACATGAGCTGCTACACCTGAAATTTTCCTTCTGGTGTCAGAACGAAGATGATGTTGGGGATAGAGTCATGCACCAGATGATTGACGATCTCGCAAGAGCTTTGACTGAAAGGGACAGCCAAGAGTTTGACTTTACGCCGGTGGTGCATGGGCGGTGGATTCGACCACACTGGAGGAACAGTAATTATTGCTGTGACTGTTCGGAATGCGGCGGGGAGGCAATGCACAGAGACTATCAGTGGGATAAAAATGGCATCTACCCTATCTGCCCCAACTGCGGGGCGAAGATGGACGGGAGGGGACAGTGATGAAGACTGAGAAAAAGAACCTTCGCCGTATCTCCATCGTAGTCACGGCACAGACCAAGGGCAACCTTGAACGGCTGGCGGCGGTCTGCGGCTACTCAGAGATTGGTCGAGTGGTTGACAAACTCACCCGTGAAAAGATGATCGCCCTCCACAACTTTGAAAGAAAGGAAAGGCACCATGAGTAACGAGAAATGGGGAGACTACACACAAGAGTTTGACTTTACGTCGGACGCAGAAGAAATCAAAAAAGTACAGAATCTTTTGGATCGGCCGTACTCTTGTACTGATTTTTCACCGGCTGCTCGATGTGCAGTACAGATGCTCTTAAAATATGCGCGCGAAGAACACTTCCAGCACCTTAAATTTGAATCCAATTCTTTGGAACTGTGTGAGGATTGCGCAATTTATGAAGAGATGCTCGCGCGTAAAGATAAGATGATCGACGACCTGCGCCAGCAGTTGTCGTTTATGCAGCAGGCGCGGTGGGACGCGGGGGTGTGAGGCATGGACGTGGCAGAATTTTTTAGTGAATTCAGACGGATGTGTAAATCAACCAACGATTGCGCAAAGTGTGAGTATCATGGTGACAGGTGCGATAACGCCATTGAGCTTCTCGAAAAAACCGTTGCGGCGGTGGAACAGTGGTCTCTGGAGCATCCGCGCAAGACGCGACAGGATGTGTTTCTGGGTCAGTGGCCGGAAACGAAATTATTTGATGGCATCATAAATATTAATCCGTGCAGTCTCGTAGCGTCTCTTCGGTCAAAGTGTCCCAAGACTTTTTGCTACGATTGCCGCCGCAAGTTCTGGATGCAGGAGGTAGAGTGATGGGTTGTGATACTTGTGTGTTTTACCCGCCAAGCGCTTGCGATGGTAAACCATGCTGCGTGTGTGACACTGACGATGCGTTGTTTAACTGCTATCAACCAGCTTGTGAAAAGGAAGGCGCTGACAATGGCTGAATATATCAACAGAGAAGAAATTAAACGTGAGTTGTCGGAATGGTGTATTTCATTGAATAACCCGCATCTCCTTAGTCGAGATGATACTATGTTTTTGCTTGATAACATTCCCGCCGCCGACGTTGCGCCGGTGGTGCACTGCAAGGACTGCAAGCACAGCACATTGCCGTCAGAGCTTACCCAGCGGTATGGGAAGCCGGGTACGCTGACCTGTCACAATATGCACGCACCGAGCAATAGACGCAATGTGGGCAGCAACGATTTTTGCAGCTACGGAGAAAGGGAAGAAAATGATTAACGCAAAAGGTGAAGTTATTTATACAAACGCAGAAGTCGCTTACGAGCTTGGGCTTTCACCGGCAACGGTTAATGCCATTGGGAGGCGGCTGTTTGGCAATGGACGAATCCCGCATTGGACACTTAATGACGCGAAGCTGATTGTTGAGTACATCAAGTCTATTTCCGTCGAAGAAGATGCACGAAGACTGTCCGTTCTGCATGACGCCGTACATGAAATCATGGGAGATTGCAAGCTGGATGATGCCGACACAAGAAAACGTGTAGGCAAAGATATTCATCCTGTTCCGAAAGGAGGAAGCGCAAAATGGTAATGACAAAGGGCGAGAGTATGCGTAAAGCACGTAATAGGGCTAAGTTGTCAGCAGCACAACTGTCGCGGATTTCAGGTGTGCCCGCAACTACGATCTACGCACTGGAACGTGGCACGGCGCGAAATGAGCGAATTGATACAATCGAGCTGCTTGCGGATGCATTGCGGATCAGTATTGACGAATACATCGGACGCCGCCGTTAGGTGATAAAGGTGAGGTGAAATAGTATGGGTCTTGATATTACAATTTCAGAGCGCAAGGAGCATCGCTGTCCCAACTGTGGTATCCCTATTGGGTATACGGATATAGCCAGCATCGACAGCGATGGTAGACTTTGGTACGACTTTCTGGAAAAGCTCGGCTACTATGTTCCCTACGAGAAGCGAACCAAGGAGAACGACTGGTATGGTAAGGACATGGTTCTTGACAACGAGCAGGCAAAGCAGCTTGCGGACTACGCTGTGAAGAAAGAGGTCTACAACCGGGACGATGTGGAGAGAGTTGTAGCAACGGCACTCATGCACGAGAACGAAGTGGTCATTAACGCTAACTGGTAGTTAGGTGATAAAGGTGATAAAGGTGATAAAGGTGAGTGTTTTTGCAAAGACTTTTTTCAAATTGGCGTGTTTTGAAAAATTGTTTTTCGTATTTTAGGTGAGTTAGGTGAGTAATCGGGCATAAATGCCTATAACTCTCTCTTATACGCGCGTATATAGAAATAGTTATAGGGAAATGCACCCGATTACTCACCTTTATCACCTTGGCGACTTTGAAAGGAGAAAACGACTATGGCAGATGAAATTGTGAAAAAGCGAACTCGGCCTGATCGTAAGGAAGCCATGAGCGTTCATACAGAGCCGGGTGACAATAGAAAATATCTGGAACATTCGATGGTCATGCTAGACTGGTCTGATGTGAATGTGAGAGAACCTGAACAGGTCAAAGAGCGTATGGGTATGTATTTTGCTCTGTGCGCTCGGGACGATATGAAACCTTCGGTTGCTGGTATGGCATTGGCTTTTGGAGTTGATAGAAAGACGATATGGGCATGGGCAAATGGAGTGGATAGTAAGACGCTACCCGCCGAGAGCCGTAACTTAATTAAAAAGGCGTATCAACTTTTGAACGCTCAGATGGAAAGTTATATGCAGAACGGGAAGATCAATCCGGTCGCCGGTATCTTCCTGATGAAGAACAACATGGGCTATGCGGACAAGCAGGAGGTCGTGTTGACGCCCAACCAGCAGCTCGGAGATCAGGTTCCTGCCGAGGATTTGGAGAAGAAGTATCTCGAAGATGTAGTGGGTGCGTCCGGCGACTATGACTCAGAGGACTGAGCGACTTTCACGACTTTTGCGACTATGGCTTACGACTATGCCGAGCGACTTTGCGACTTTCCAACGACTTTCACGACTTTCGCCTGAACGACTTTGCGACTTTCCGGCGAGGGTCTGCGACTTTGACAGAGCTGCCGATCTCCCCACGAGGTCGGCGGCTTTTTCGCTCCATGAGGCAGGCCGTCCCGCTCCCGGCTGATCGGCGGCGTGGGTGCTGCCGGGGTTTCGGCCTGATTGGGATTGGTGTTTTGTTCTTTATAATGTATCGTGTGAAAAAGTGTAGTTTTTCAGACGGTTGCAAGCGTCAATAAAAAACTTGATAAAATATCAATAAAACACTTGACAATCAATAAAACGCTTGATATACTCAAATCATCAATAAAACGCTTGATAATCAAATTTGAGTTTGGAAGGGGTTCACATTATGAAAAAGATTTTTGATTTGCCTGTTTGCGGTTCTGATCGGGCAAAAAGTTTTTACGGGAAGGCAAAAGTTATTGAAACGGAAAACGGCGAAAAAGTTTTACAGTCCTATAATACTTTTGTTTGCCGTATCACGGCGGCGGGGCGGTTCGTTCGTATGTGGGGTGGTTATTCTGCTACTACAATGCGCCATGTAAATAGTTTTCTGTCGTTCTATGATATGAGCGGCGGCGGGAAATTATGGTGGAATGCGCTTCCAGTGGAAGAAAAGCCTCATTACAGTATGGCCGCGGATATGACACCCGCCGAAAGTTTGAAAGCTATGTACGCGCGGCGTGCTGCTAATAACATGAATTATTGAAAGAGGTGTACCAAATGAAATTTAAGACAACACAAAAAGAAATTCGGGCGAATTTCAATAAAATTATTTGCGTTCCCTATTGCGGATTGCAGATCCTTTTGAGCTATGAAAGCCCGGTTGCGTATACGGTACGCCGGGAAGGATGGGGCGCGGATATTTACGATATGGGCGGCGGGGTTGCCATTGTAACAGGATATGCCCCGTTCGGAAATATTCGCCCGTCCTATGAATTGCGGGAATGGTACGAAACACAGGCCGAAAAAATTCGCTATGATTATAGCTTGTCCTATAATCAGCAGCGGGAAGATTTAAAAATTCTTGCAAGGGATTTTATAAGGGGGGTTTGCAGTCATGGATAACCGGGAATACTGTGAGAGCCGGAAAAGCATTGCTTATTATAGCGGCTTGAATGGAATTGAAATTAAGGGTATTGAACACGGCATAGATGATTATATTTATTGCGTTTCCGGTGCATGGGGTGGTGGTAAAGCGTTCCACCGGTGCAAAGTGCAGTATACACGCAAGGGCGCGGCATATATCCGCGTGCACGGATACCGTGTGCCGCTTAATGAATGTATTAGAATGGGGGTTTAATTATGATCGTAACATACCGGGAACGAACCTTTATTGATCGTTATACTTGCATTGATAGAGAACGAACCTTTACGGCGCTTTCTTCTTTCGTACAAGGCGGATTAACTTATTTCAAAATTGATCGATTTAACTATAAAGTCATTGAAACTGATTTTATAATCAGCGTGAAAGGGGTGTAAAGTATGCTTTCGATTGAATTACAAGCCCGTATTTTCACGGAATACCACGCCGGGAAAGAATACACCAACGGCAGAAAATACCGCTATACGCTACAATATAACCCGCTTGCGTTGATTCATACATGGGTTGTCAGGCAAGACAAAAGCGGCGGGGCGTGGGAATGGGTGCAGCCGCTTGCCTATAATATGCAGTTTACACCCCATAGCAGTGTAAAGGCGGTGAAAGCGTGTATCTAATTCTTTTGTTGCTTTTGCTGCCGGTGCAAATCCTGATTGAAATATTGAAATTGAATAAATGAACGCCGCCCCGGTGCTATTCCGGGGCGGTTGTTTTTTATGCTTTATCCGTAAAGGCGTTTTAAAGGCGTTTTACGGGTTTTTGCTGTTCGGCGGTATGCGCTGATACTACCACCTATATAAAACGCCGTGTAGGGCGTTCTAATGGGGTTTACGGTGGTGTTCTGATATGGGGGCGTTAGGGTGGTATATAGCTGCCCTGCTTTTTTGCGCTTTTCGGCCTGTTTGGGGCGGCGTGAATGGGTGACGGGGGCGGGGGATATACCAGCGGCAGCGAGGGCGGGGTAAGCTGAAAAATACCCGCAAAAAATAAAAAGATCAATTTCAAGAAAACGCTTGACAATAAAACACTTGATGTATATAATAAAGCCGAGGTGATAAATATGAGAGGTCGAGAAATCCTGAAAGAGATCATGGCTTCCAAGTCTCTTTCCAACGCTGAACTCGCAAAAAGACTCAATGTCTCTAACGCTACTATTTGGGAACGCTTGAATAACAAAAACGTCAAGGACATTCCTGTGTCCCTGCTGACCACCATGCTCAGAGCGATGGATTACAAGGTCATCGTTGTTCCTGCCAATACCCGTCTGCCGGACGGTGGATACGAGGTGGAGTGAACCATGAAATACTTCCTTGGTCGTGTGTCCAGCAAGGAACAGAACCTTGCTCGGCAGCTCAAGGTCGCTCGTGAGAAGTTCGATATTCCTGACGAGAATGTGTACTGCGACAAGATCACGGGAAGCAGCTTCGACCGTCCTCAGTACAATGCTCTGAAAGCCATTGTGCAGGAAGGTGATGAAGTCATTGTCAAGGAGTTCGACCGCTTTGGGCGCAATAAGGACGAAATGAAGCGAGAACTGGAATGGTTCAAGCAGAAGGGCGTAATCGTCCGTATCCTCGACATTCCGACCACACTGATTGACTTCAAAGACCAGACATGGGTGCTGGAAATGGTCAATAACATCCTGATCGAAGTCCTTGGCGCTGTTGCCGAACAGGAGCGTAAGAAGACCAAGCAGCGGCAGGCTGAGGGTATCGCCGCTATGCCGGTTGTCGATGGCAAGCGGGTGTCGGTGAAGACCGGCAGGGGGTTCGGTAGACCCGCTTCCGAGATTGATGACGAGCAGTTTGAAAAACTCGTTCAAAAACAAAAAGACGGTCTTATTACCGTAGCGGGCTGCTGCCGGGAACTCGGCATTAGTCGGTCTACATGGTATGATCGAGTAAGAAAGGCTGGGTGAATATGAAGTCAAAGAAGAAAAGGCGTTGGCTTTGGATTGTCGTAATTATTATCGCAATTAGTTCGATAATTGCCATCTTCGGGCAAGACGATAGCTTAACGGAAAATGGAGATTCCAAGATCGAAGTTACTCCTACACCAGAGCTTCTAATGAACGAAGTGGGTACGGCCACCTTCGATGAGATTTATAGAGCCTATAAAGATAACGAGCTGGTGGCAGATGATATGTATAAGCATAATCGTTATCAAATCACGGCTAAGATCGATGGGATGACGAACGACGGCCTATTTAATCTTACTGGTGGAGCAACCCTAACTCTTGAAACTAAAGTTGATAACACTATTGTTGTTTTCTATGCTGAGTTCGAGAAAGACCAAGAAGATAATCTCAAAACCGTAAAAGTCGGAGACACGATTACCTTTATTGGGGAATGTCTTAGCGCAGGATCGTGGTCAGATTGTGAGATGATAGCCCAATGAAATATTTTTTCAAGTTTATTGGTTTTGTGATTGAAGTGATATTCATCCTTTTGGTGTTGGCGTTTATCATTCCCAAAATTTTATAATCGGCTTCTGCAAGGGTAGAAGTGACAGCCATGACGGGCTATCTGTGTAGAAATACACGGTAGCTCGTTTTTTTGTTGGAAAGGAAATGCACATGAATTATGAAAAACTCTCCGGCTCTATCCGAGCCGTGATCGACCGCAGACCGGGAGATAACGGAGCGTACAGCGACCTCTTTTCTCTGTGCCGGGAGTGGGAAACCGAAGATTTCTCGGCGGCACATAAGGTGAACAAGGAGCTGCTGGCGCTTTCCGCAGATCAGGTAGTCCGTGGCGGCGGGGCGAAGTTCTATGAACAGTGGCGGCGGTGTCTTCTCTTTGAAGCACCCCATGATTTTGACTCCTTCATGACCTATATCGAACTCGACCGCAAGCCGGAAAAGCGGTTTTATGCGCCCCGCAAGCACTATCTCAGACCGATGGTGCAAGGGTTTCAAGATGTTCTGGACGGGAAGCTGCGTCTTTTGACGATCTCCATGCCAAAGCGAGCGGGTAAGTCACAAACAGGCATCAATTTTGTGAATATGCTCTCTGGGAAGTTCCCTGACCGCTCGACCCTGATGGAAGGGACAGGCGATGACCTTGTAAAGAGCTTCTACAACGGCTGTCTGGAATACCTGACCGTTCCAAATGAATATCTGTTCTACGATGTGTTCCCGGACGCACGGCTGGTACAGACCAACGCCGACACGAAGACGGTGAACCTGAAAAACAAGTCCCGTTTCCCCACCATCATGTGTCGTTCCATTGACGCTCGACAGGTGGGCTTGTCCGAAGCCACCAATGTCCTCTACCTCGATGACTGTGTAGAGGGTCGTGAGGAAGCGAAGAACCGCCAGCGGCTTGATGACAAGTGGGAAGTGATCTCTGGCGATATTATGGGTCGTGCCATTGAAGGTACGCCGATGGTCTTTACCGGCACTCGCTATTCCCTGTATGACCCCATCGGTCGTGTGCAGGAACACGCACAGCGGGAGGGCTGGGCTTGGAGAGCGATTGAGATACCCGCCCTCGATCTCGTGACGGACGAGAGCAATTATGAATACGAGCGGGAGGGCAAGAAGGTCTTTACCACCGCCTATTTTCGGGAGCAGCGGGAGCTTCTGAGCGCAGAGCAGTTTGAAAGCGAGTTCCAGCAGCAACCCTTTGAGGCGAAGGGTCTGTTGTTCAACAAGGAAGAGCTGAACTATTTTTTCGAGCTACCGAAAGACCGTGACCCGGATACCATCATCGCCGTTGGCGATACGGCGGAAAGCGGCTCAGACTCGACCTCCATGCCGGTGGCGAAGATTTACGGCAGCGATGTGTATATCGTTGATGTGGTCTTTGATGACTCCCCCGCTGAGGTGACGAAGCCGGAATGCGCCAAGTGCCTGATTGAAAATAGAGTTGCTTCTGCTGTTTTTGAGTCCAATAATGCCGGGCAGTATTATGCCAGAGATGTTGACCAGATCATTCGTGAGCGTGGGTACTCCGTGGGTATCCGCACGAAGCGCACGATCTCTAATAAGCAGACTCGTATCGAGTTCGCTTCCGACAACATCAAGAAGAATTTCTACTTCAAGCACCCTTCTACCTACAAGCGGGGCAGTCAGTATTGGAACTTCATGAAGGAAGTGACCACATACACCCGCTCCGGTAAGGTTCCGCACGATGACGCCCCCGATTCCCTCTCCCTGTTGGAGAACGAAATCCGTATGCTGTCCGGGGGCAAGGTGGAGGTTTTCAAACGGCCTATTTGAGTCCTTTACTTTCGTTGTAGCGAATGGTATAATTAAAAGTTTGCTATTGACAAGCATTGGAGAGTTTGATACAATGATAAGAGAGAAAATGGGTAGAGGGGAGGTATTCTGCCTTGGGTCATTTCGGTCGTAAGAAAATCTTTACTGATGTGACAGAGATCACACGGGACAATGTTCTGGAAGTGTTGAGAAAGGCACTTATCACGCATTGGTCGAACAAGGCGGATATGGAGTACCTCTACGCTTACTACAAGGGTAGACAGCCGGTGCTGAACCGCCAGAAGGAAGTTCGCCCGGAAATTAAAAATACGGTGGTCGAGAACCGTGCCAATGAGATCGTGTCCTTCAAAGTTGGTTATCTGATGGGTGAACCCATTCAGTATGTCAGCCGAAGTGACAACAAGTCAGTTGCCGACAAGATTACCATTCTGAACGGCTACTGTCTTTCCGAAGATAAGGCCGCAAAGGATAAGGAACTGGCGGATTGGTTCCACATCTGCGGCACAGCATACCGCATGGTGCTTCCCGACAGCGTGTTTGAGAAGGAAAGCGATGAAGCTCCCTTCGAGATTTACACTCTCGACCCTCGGTTTGCTTTCGTGGTGTATGCCAATTCCATCGGTGAACCGCCCGTAATGGGTGTGAAATACATTCAGCGGTCGGACGGTGCGGTGATTTACAGCATTTATACGAAAGACCGCTATTTTGAGATTGAAAATCAAAGCATGATTGTTCGGGAAGAAGCACAGTCGCTTGGTATTCCTATTATTGAATACCCTGCAAACAACGCTCGTTTGGGGGCATTTGAAATCGTCCTCCCTCTGCTGGATGCGATCAATACTGTAGACAGCAACCGGCTTGACGGTATAGAACAGTTTGTGCAAGCACTCATGCTGTTTCATAATGTTAATCTCGATACCGATGATTACGCTAAGTTGCGCAAAGATGGCGCAATTAAATTCAGAGATGTTGATCCTCAGTTCAAAGCTGAAATCAAATATATAACCTCTGAATTGAACCAGACACAAACGCAAACGCTGGTCGATCACCTCTATAACACGGTGCTGACGATCTGCGGTATGCCGAACCGCAATGGTGGTACTTCCACCAGCGACACGGGTTCTGCGGTTATCATGCGTGACGGTTGGTCGGCGGCGGAAGCCAGAGCAAAAGACTCCGAGTTGATGTTCAAGCTCTCTGAAAAAGAGTTCTTGAAGCTGGTTCTGCACATCTGTTCCGATCTGAGTGATCTGGAATTGAAGCTGTCGAACGTAGAGGTTCGCTTTACTCGCCGCAATTATGAGAATATCGCTCAGAAAGCAACAGTATTGACTACTATGCTTGCCAATCCGAAGATTGCCCCTGTTCTGGCCTTTACACATTCGGGTATGTTCAGCGACCCGCAGCTCGCGTACCGTATGAGTATGGATTATGCTGAGGAACAGGAGAAAAAGGCCGCTGAACTCACAACCAAGCAGAAGGAGGTTAATCCTGATGGAGAAGGAAATCCGCCTGACCCCAGTGGCGGTCAAAAAGATTGAAGAAATCTTGACTATGGGAAAGACCGTTGAGATTGCACAGCGGAACGAGAAAGTGGTTGTGTGGGCGGTCAGCAGCAAAAAGAAATATGAACAGCCTATCGCATAGGCGATAGGGACAGCCATTACGGGCTACTGATACCGAAAAGGTATTGGTAGCCCTTTTTCTTTTGGTTTAATCGCCGTAAGGCGTTGAATAGGCAGAGAAGCCTTAAATCACAAAACGGAGAGAACCGTAAACACAAAGGCATAGTGCGGAGATGCACTCTAAAAGCGCAGAAAGGAACGATTGTATGGCAAAGATTGATGTTTCCACCATTGAGGGCTTTGCAAATATGACCGCAGAGCAGAAAGCGGAAGCCCTCGCAAACTACGAGTTTCCCGACCCTGATTATACCGGCTATGTGAAGAAAGATGTCTTTGACAAGACTGCTTCCGAGCTTGCGTCTTGGAAGAAGAAGCACAATGAGCTGCTCTCTGAGGAAGAACGCAAGAAGCTGGAAAACGAGCAGATGTTCGAGGAAATGAAGAACAAACTGGCGGGGTTGGAAAAGGAGAAGACCGTTTCCAGTTACAAGGCGAGTTTCGCCGCACAGGGTTATCCTGAGCCGCTGGCAACCGAAGCCGCTATCGCTATGGCAAATGGTGAAATGGATAAGGTCTTTGCCGCACAGAAAAAGTTTCTGGAACAGTATGAGAAAGATGTAAAAGCCAAGGTTCTGAAAGACACCCCTAAGCCCCCTGCCGGTGGTAAGGGCGGCGAGATGACCAAGGCTGATTTTCTGAAACTCGACACCAAAGCCCAGTTGGAGTTCGTCAAGGAACATCCTGACTGGCAGACAATTTTGAAGTAATTATGGAGGTATAACACTATGGCTTCTTATCTCGGCTTCCCGTTTGACCCTGAGCTGTTTAACTACAACTGGGCAAACGCAAAAGACCCCACCTTGACCGCTATGTTTGAGAGTGGCGCTGTCGCCCCGAATGCAGAACTGGCGCGGCTGATCGCCAACGGCTCTGACTTCTACACCCTGCCCTTCTACAAGGTCATCGGCGGTACTCCTGAGAACTACGATGGCGCAACCGATATCACCCTGACCGACCCCGCTGGCGGCGCTCAGAACGGCATCGTGTTCGGTCGTGCGCATGGCTGGAAGGAGAAGGACTTCATCGTTGACTATAACAGCGGTGCAGACCCCATGCAGCAGATCGTGGCTCAGGTGTCTAAGTATTGGCAGAAGCAGCGCCAGTCCATCATGCTGAAAATCCTCAATGCGGTCTTTGGCGTGACTGGCAGCGGTGAGTTTGCCGGTTGGGCGAACCACACCACCGACCTGTCTTCCGCTTCTACCACCGTTGGTGACGCAAACAAGATGGGTGCAACCACTATCGGTGACGCTATCCAGAAGGCCGTGGGCGACAATCAGGACGCTTTCCAGCTTGTGTTTATGCACAGTAAGGTCGCCACTAACATGGCTGGCCTGAAACTGCTGGACTTCCTCAAATACACGGACGCAAATGGCGTGGAACGCCCCCTGCGTATCGGCACGGTGAACGGCATGACCGTTATTGTGGACGATGGCTGTCCCACTACTGCCGCTACCAGCGGTGAGGGTGCTAAAGCGGCGACCTATACCACCTATGTTCTTGGTCTTGGCGCTATTCAGTACGCCCCTGCCCCTGTGAAGGTTCCTTCCGAGCTGACCCGTGACGCTCTCAAAGGCGGAGGCTATGACGCTCTGGTGACTCGTATCCGCGAAACCATGCATCCCAACGGTTTCAGCTTTACCAAGCCCACTTCCGGCTACACCGCTTCCCCCACGGACGCTCAGCTTGCGGCTTCTGACAACTGGTCTATCGTGGCTGACCCCAAGACGATTGCGCTGGCGAAGATCATTACCAACGGCTAAGGAGGTTCACCATGTTCTATGTTTCTGACGGGAAAGTGTATGTACGGGAGGGAGATCACTTCCGTAATGTAGGCTTTACCGCAAAGGACAAGGTGATTACTCGGTGTGAACTGGAAAGTACCTCTGTTGTGATGGGTACGGTGGTTGTTGATACCCTCGACAACCCCGTAGCCCTCACCCGTGAGGAAATCATCACCAAGTTCAATCTGTCTGAGAGCAATCCTATTCCGGTTATCAAGAAGTCTCGTAAGAAAACTGAGGAACCGGTAGCGTGACGGGAGGTGGAAAGTGTGACGGACGCTGAGAAGTTGAAAATGGTGAAAGCCATGACTGGTGAGACAGACGAGGGCATTCTTTCCACCTACCTCTCGATTGCTGGTGACAAGGTATGCCGCAAGGCATATCCATATGATCCAGATGTGCGGCTTGTCCCCTACCGGTACGGTTTTGTACAGGTGGAGATTGCGGTGTATCTGCTGAACAAACGGGGTGCCGAAGGCCAGACCGCTCACAGCGAGAATGGCATCTCCCGTTCCTACGAAGACGGAGATGTGCCGCCTACGCTGCTGAGGGACATCATTCCCTTTGCTTCCGTAATGGGAGGTTGAGCATGAAGACTCTGAACCGCAACAAATTGCCCTTCTGGTATCTGCTGTATGACCGTAAGGTTTCTGCCAAGGATGAGTATGGTAACGAGACTGGTGAGGAAATCGTGTTCTACAAGCCTGCTGTGGCGATGAGCGCCAATATCTCGGCGGCAACCGGCTCCGCTCAGGTGGAGCAGTTCGGTAATTTCGCAGGGTACGACAAGGTGATCGTTACCGATGACCTGAGCTGCCCCATTGACGAGAACACCGTACTGTTCATCGACAAGGAGCCTCAGTATGACAAGGACGGGAAGCCGCTCTACGATTACGTGGTTCGCCGGGTCGCCAAGTCCCTCAACTCTATTTCCTATGCGGTCAGTAAGGTGACGGTATCGTGAGTCAGACAATCAATGTTCCGCTCTCCGGGAGAGGGATTGAGCGGCTGATACAGGAAACCGAAAACTGGAAGAACCGGCTTCAAGAGCGGACTGCGGTCTTTCTAGACCGGGTGGCGCAGGAGGGCATGGGGAGAGCTTCTGTCAAGTTCTCGCAGGCCGTTTATGACGGCACAAATGATGTTTCCGTGACGGTAGAATCACGTGGGAACAATGTCCGAGCGGTGGTGGCGACAGGTGGAGCTACCCTATTCATCGAGTTCGGCACAGGCGTGACCTACCCGGACAATCACCCGGAAGCGGACGAACTCGGCATGAAGCGTGGTGAATACGGTCAGGGTCACGGCAAGCAACACTCTTGGGGTTATTACGGCGACCCTGGCACGAACGGAGTGCTAAAAGA
>ULQS01020723.1_pt1 | contig 13797 bp, 10 predicted proteins | sample 1954751 | NCBI WGS metagenome assembly ULQS01 (sample SAMEA4835662, study PRJEB28245) | human gut metagenome | biome: gut microbiome; material: fecal sample | place: Denmark | collected 2008 | reverse complement strand
CCCCCTGCCATTACAGCTTGTGTCGCTTTGGCTTTATCGGCAGCTTTTTGCATGGTTGTATGGCAGACTGTCAAGCGTCAGATACGGATCGGGCAAGAAGCGGTGGAGGGGAGGCAACGGTTAAGTTCCTTGTTCAATGCGGAGGCGTTTAAGGCATTGTCAGGTATTCAGCCCCACATCGGCAAAATGCCGGACAGAGGCATCTGCCTGCACAACGGACGAACCGGTGGTGATGAAGTATTGATTGTGACCAATCCTATGTGTAAAAACTGCGCCCGTGTGCATCCGTATTTGAAGGATTTGTCGGCTCGGGCTTCGGTGTCGTTGATTCTTCTGACGTTTCCGGGTGACAAGGTAGGCAGGGAAGTTGCCCTCAGATTGATTGCTGCCTGGCAGATGGAAGGATGGGATAAAATGATAGAACTATTGGAAACGTGGAGCACAAAACACGTCCTTCATTCCTTGCTTTGTTATCCCGTTACCGAGAAAGCGGAGCAGATGTATGAAGAACATTTACGCTATGCCATCGGGCAGCATATTACCAAAACTCCTTCTGTGATTGTGCAAAAGGGGTATGTACCGGAGGTGTATCGGATAGAGGACTTGAAATATGTATTGACATAAAGATATTTGTTATTCGCGAAGACAAGTGGCTGTTCTTGGATTTCAGCCTGAAATAAAGTCCGAAAATGAATATTATTTGATATTAAATTTTAAAAATCATGAAAAACTTAAATTCTTTTAAGGCGTTTGAATTGGGCAAGGCTCAGATGAATGCAATTTGTGGAGGTGCTAATTGCCATTTTAGAATTGTTTTAGGTAATGGAGATACACTTTATGAAGATGGTACATTTTCAGATGCTAGTATGACAAAAGATGAGGCATCAGCTGCTATTCATGAAAAATATGATGATATTTGGGGAGCGGAAAATGTACTTGTAAGTTGCTAAAATTGTAAAGAAAGAGGCTATATCATTAGGAATAAAGGAAATTTTTTTCTTGATATATAGCTTCTTTTTAGGGAGAAAATATATATATATATATGTATTATTGAACTTTGGAATTTAGCTCTTAGGTTCACTTGGTAGGAGTTAATTTCATTCAATCCATGCAATTTTTGCACATGAGAAATTAGCTTCCCCTAATTATCATAGTTTAAATATGTTGGTTCTAAATTGTGATTTGTCAAACATGGAATAATCCAATTATAGTGTGGAATGAAAAAGATTGTTTTTATTATTGTTATATTTTGTTTAGTCAGCTGTGGACTTCCACCTAAAATGCCAGCTGGAAAAAACATACAGATTCACATTATGTTGGACTCTGCCTTATCCTCGCATGAGCAGTGGGTGTATCTGCATCGCTATATAGACAATGATAAGGTGGTGGATGATTCCGTATTCGTCAAGAAAGGGCAGAAAGAGTTTTTTCTGTATGCCTATTCACCGGAAGAAGACTGGTTCAACATCTTGTTTTCCGAGAAAGGACCGATAGAATGGCGCTTACTATTGACTCCTAATAGCTATATCAAAGCTCCGCTGGCAGAAAGCGATGGTGTGCAGGTGTTGAAGAAAGTGAACGGTTCATATCCTACTAATGAATATCAGGAGTATACTCATCAGGCTTTTTTGTTGAATCAAACCAAAAGGGAACTCTATGCACAGCTTGCTATACCTCATCTCCCGGATGATGACAGCACGATGTTGGTCGAAGAGATAAAAAGAATTGATTGTTCGCTGGATTCACTGAAAATGGATTTGCTTTGTCATTCAAAGTCTCCTACCAATACTATTGCCGCTTTACGGTATTTCAAAGGAAAAGTATCTAAAGACTCATTGAAAGCATTGTGCGACATCGCACTTATACGCTTCCCCAAAAACAAGGAAATAGCATATATCAAACAACCGGTAAGGCGTAGCTTTCTGCCGGAAAGCGAAGAAAGCAAACGTATCAACAAGCATCTGAACAGTATAATAGAGAAACGGATTAAGGAGGAACTGGAGATTTCGTCCATACAGAATAAGAAGTCGGACGGGAATCAGGTCGATATATCAGACCTTGTGTTATATTCAGACAAAGGAACGGAAGTCAAACTTTCCGAAATGACTGGCAAGTACATACTGATAGACTTTTGGGCAAGTTGGTGCATACCCTGTCTGGAGGGAATACCCTACTTGCGGCAGGCCAAGCAGAAGTATGGCGATAGCCTGACTATATGCTTGATTTCGCTTGATAAAAAGCATGTTAATTGGAAACAGGAAATTGTAGATAAACATTTGGATGTTTTTGTAAATCTAACTGCGGTGGATGAACAGGGAAAGTTGCTTCCGCAGGTGGAACGGCTGGGAATAACTGCCATCCCTTACAATGTCCTGCTGGATGCTAATCGTAAAGTCATAGCTGTAAATCTGCATCAGAAAGATTTGTTGTATCGGTTAGATAAGCTGTTATTTTAAGTATGAAATATTTGTTATATATATGTTCGTTGTTCTTATTGGGCAGCTTCCTCCCTCAGCAGGGAAGTGATGAAATCAGAAACGTGACGGTCATTGTACATTTAGACGATGCACTTTCACAAGTGGAACAGACCGTCTATCTCCACTCATATCTTTCGTGGGTGTCGGGCGGAGAGATGAATATCTGGGACTCGGTACGGACAGAAAAAGGACAGAAAACAGTGGAACTGCAAGGGCTTCTGCTTCTTGAAAATTGTGTATATATCACCTTCTCTAAAGAAGGTCCCAATGACTTGGTCGTTTATTTGGTTCCCAACGATACGGTGGAAATAGAGGCTTTTTATGATGATATGGATCAGGTCACTTATAGAAAAGCGTTGAAGGGGAAAGTTCATAACGAGATTATAGTATCTGACATGAGGACCAGAAGCATGTGGAAAATACGGCATCGGCTGGAGGATGAGGGGAAAAAGGACAGCCTTCTTCTGTGGGACCGCATGATGGTGGATTACTATTGTAAGGAAGTCAAGCAGAATCCGCATTATGTAGCTGCCAATGCCGCACGGGTGATTTTGCAGGTGAATTTTAAAGATTACATCAGCGAAGACAGTGTGATGGCTTTGAGGCAGTATATTGCAAAAAAGTGGCCGAATGACGTACGAGCCGTTCGAGTAACTCAGAAAAAAGTGGATAATTCGCAATCGGAAAGAAGCCTGAGAACCCGCCGTCGAATCAGTGATGTGAAGAGAGAAAAGGCCGTTTATCAGATGGCCAGAAAGAACACGGAAATAGGGAAGACGCTGTCGCTCAATCTGGAAAGTGCGGACGGTGGAAAAGTAGCCCTGTCCGACCTGAAAGGGTGCCGCTACATTTATGTGGATGTATGGGCCACGTGGTGTAAGCCCTGTCGTGCTCAGTTCCCGTACGTCAAGCAGGCTTTGGCGAAGTATCCGCAGGACTTGAAAGTGTATGCTGTCTCCATTGACAACAATCATACCGGGTGGCGCGAAAGTATCGTAAAAGACTCCCTGCAAGCTTTTGTCAATGTCATCGGTACGGACAACAACCGGAACCAGCTTCCGGAAGTGGCACGCTTGGGCGTGAAACTGATACCACGTTCTTTCCTGCTGGACAACCATTGCCGGATTGTGGCGAAAGACTTGCATGGCGAGGATTTGATACAAACATTGGATAGTCTGATGGCGCAATGAAGAAATTTACAAATAGAATCTTATGAAAACATTGCTTTCTGCCTTCTTATGTTTAACTCTTTTGGCTCTGACTTCAAGTAAAGGCTCTGAAAAGAACTTTTGTATTACAGTGACAGCAGATAGTTCCTTATGCATTCCGTCGCAATATGTATATCTTCATTATTTACGTTATAATGAATGCTACATAGAAGATTCGGCTTTGTTGTCGCCACAAGATAAGACTGTGCATTTGTATGGATTTGTACCCGAACAAGAAATGGTATCTCTTTTATTTGAAAAACAAGGTCCGGGAGAAGTGGATATAGTTGCAACTCCCGGAGATAGCATTTCTATTCACATCAATGATGCGGATTGGCAAAGTGTGGTTATGAAAAAAGTAGCAGGTTCGCCTGCGACAAATGAAGAAGCCGATTATTTTAACCGCAGAGACAGTTTGTTACAACAGAGATTTGGCTTATTGGAAAAAATGACTGTCTATCAAACGGATTCAAGCTATCAGGCATTGACTGCTGAAATTAAAGAAATAGAAGCAAAACTCAGACGTAATGAAATCCAATCTCTTAAAAACACAACTTACCCTTATATAGCATGGTTGCGTGCAGTTTTATTGTCTGTCAATGATTATGGTGAAGATTCTGTAAAGAAAATGAGAGCAGAAGTCATTTCGCGTTTTCCTCTTTATAAAAAAATGTGGCGACTGAAACCCGATAGGAAAAGATGTCCGCCCGGTAGCGAAGAATCGCGCCAAAATCTGGCGAGATTAAGTGCAATACGGGCAAAGAAGAGGGTATTAAAAAACCAAAAGAAAGAATCGATGCCAGTGAGTCTGGAGATGCAAAATGAACTGGAAGTTACCGGAAGATATGCACTTTGGAATATAGAAGTATCTGATACAAACGACGTTACAAGACAACTTCCTATTCAGACAGAGAAATATGTTTTCGTAAACTTTTGGGCTACATGGTGTGTACCCTGTCTGCTCAATTTGAAATTTATCGATCAGTTGCCAGAGAAATATGGGAAAAAATTGTTGATATACAATATTTCATTGGATAACAACAAAAAGAAGTGGAAAAACACCATCCAAACACTCAATCCTAAAATCTATAATTTATCGGGGATAAACAGTCAAGGTGAATTGTATAAAAGCATTGAGCGCTTGCATATAGAAACGGTTCCTGCGAATTATCTGATTGGTCCTGACGGGAAAATTCTTTTTGTGGATATATCTAAAAAGAAACTGGTTCATGTGTTAGACAGTATATTCAATTTATGAAATTTTCTTCTTATTACACCCAACATGATACCATGGACTGCGGTCCCACCTGCCTGCGCATGGTGGCCGCCCACTACGGCAAGCGCTACTCGCTGGAAGGGCTGAGGGAAAAGAGTTTCCTGACCCGCGAGGGGGTGTCGATGCTGGGCATCAGCGAGGCGGCGGAACGCATCGGGCTACGGAGCATCTGCGTACAGGTGGATTACGAACGGTTGAGGGAAGCGCCCCTGCCGTGCATCGTACACTGGAACCAGCAGCATTTCGTGGTGGTGTATCGCATGGACGGGCGGCACGTGTGGGTGGCCGACCCGGGAGCGGGGAAACTGAAATATACACAGGAGGAATTCTGTCGCTGCTGGCTCAGTGCGAAGAAGGACGGGCTGGATACGGGTGTGGCGTTGCTGCTGGAACCTACTCCGGAGTTTTATGCGCAGGAGGATGACGGCGACGAGGGGGAGATGAGCAGAAAAGGATTTGCCTTTATGTACTCGTATCTGCGGCCTTACAAACAACTGGTAGGACAACTGCTGCTGGGACTGCTGCTGGGCAGCGGAATACAGCTGATGCTGCCTTTCCTGACACAGAGCGTGGTGGATTTCGGCATCAACAACCAGAATTTGGGGTTTATCTGGCTGGTGCTGGTGGCACAGCTGACGCTGACCTTCAGCAGTTCGGCGGTAGAGTTCATACGGGGTTGGATTCTGCTTCATCTGGGCACGCGCATCAACATCGCCCTCATCTCCGACTTCCTGGCCAAACTGATGCGCCTGCCGATGGGTTACTTTGACACGAAGATGACGGGCGACATCCTGCAACGCATCAATGACCACACCCGCATCCAGAACTTCCTGACGGGCAGCAGCCTGAGCGTGGTGTTCTCCACGTTCAATATCGTGGTGTTCGGGCTGGTGCTGCTGCTCTACAGTCCGCTGGTGTTCTTCATCTTCATGGCGGGCAGCGCACTCTACGTGGCCTATGTGTGGCTGTTCATGAAGAAGCGGGCAGAACTGGACCACAAGCGTTTTGCCCAGCAGAGTGCCAACCAGAGCAGCGTGGTGCAGCTGGTGACAGGCATGCAGGAAATCAAACTGAGCGCGTGCGAGCGACAGAAGCGGTGGGAGTGGGAACGGATACAGGCACGCCTGTTCCGGGTGAACATCCGGAGCCTGGCCTTGCGGCAGTATCAGGACTCGGGCGCGGTGCTCATCAACCAGACGAAGAACGTCATCATCACGGGGCTGGTGGCCAGCTTCGTGGTGCAGGGCGACATGACGCTGGGCATGATGATGTCGGTGCAATACATCATCGGGCAACTGAACAGCCCGGTGAACGAACTGATAGGCTTTGCCCGCGACATGCAGGACGCCCGCCTGAGCATGAACCGGCTGAGCGAGGTGCGCGACAAGCCCGACGAGGAACCTGCCGGGCGGGAAACAATGCGGGACATTCCCCAGGGGAAGGACTTGCGGGTGGAAGACCTGAGTTTCAAGTACGACCCGCTGGCCGAGACCCCTATACTGGACCGTATCGGCCTGTGTATTGAAGCAGGACGCCAGACGGCCATTGTAGGTATGAGTGGCAGTGGGAAGACGACGCTGGTGAAGTTGCTGTTGGAGTTTTATCCGCCGGCAGCGGGCCGCATCATGCTGGGTGACATACCACTGGATGCCTACAGCGTGCGGGAGTGGCGGAAACGGTGCGGAGTGGTGATGCAGGACGGATTCATCTTCTCGGATACCATAGCGGGAAATATCGCTCCGGGGGTAGAGCATATTGATAAGGAACGTTTGTTGCATGCGGCACGGGTGGCGAATATACAGGATTTTGTCGCTTCACTTCCCTTGGGCTATAACACCAAGATAGGCAGCGAGGGACATGGATTGAGCCAAGGACAGAAACAGCGGATACTGATAGCCAGAGCTGTGTATAAAGATCCGGAATTTATCTTCTTTGACGAAGCGACCAATGCGCTGGATGCAAACAATGAACGGCGTATCATGGAGAATCTGCAGCAATTTTTCAAGGGACGCACATCGGTGGTGGTAGCCCATCGGTTGAGCACCGTGCGCCATGCCGACAAGATTGTGGTGATAGATCACGGCCGCATCAGCGAACAAGGCACGCACGAGGAACTGATAGCCAGAAAGGGACAGTATTATAGGCTGGTGAAGAACCAGTTGGAGATTTAGGACAGATGGAAGAGCAGGAAAAGGATATAGAATTGAGGAGCGAGGAAGTGCAGGAAATATTGACACGACCTCCGCATGCGCTGGTACGCTGGGGCATTACCGTGTTTTTCGGGTTACTGGCCCTGTTCTTTATAGGCGGGTGCTTTTTTAAATATCCTGATACGGTGGATGCTACTGTGACCGTCACGACCGAACATCCACCGGTATGGATAGTGGCAAGGGGAAGTGGCAAGCTGAAAGAATTGTACCGGCACGACCGGGACTCGGTGTATGTAGGCGATATCATCGCTGTTCTTGATAATCCGGCAGTTACGTCCGATGTACTGGCTCTGAAAGAAGAACTGGCCGGCTTTGCCATAACAGACAGTTGTGTGCTGGCCATGAAGTTTACGGAAAGGTGGGCGTTGGGCAGCATACAGGCAGCATACGCTTCATTCCTGAGAAACCTGACAGACTATCGCAACTTCCTGACGCTGGACCTTTACGAACAGAAAGTAGAGGCGACAGTGCGCGAACTGAATGAATATCGTAACTACATCGGGCATTTGCAACGGCAGGTAGAACTGGATAAACAGCAGAGTTCCATCGCTGAAACTGTGCACGACCGTGAAAAAGGATTGTACGAAGACGGATTGACAGCCAAGGCGGAATACGAGAAAGCACAACAGGAACTGTTGTCCAAGCGGCAAGGAACTGAACAACTGATGACTTCGCTATCGACAGCCCGTATTCAGGAAGCGCAATTGGAACAAAGCATGATAGAGACAAAGATGGAGCGGGAACGTGAGAAAAACACGCAATTGACAGCCTTGAAAACGGCATTGGATGAACTGAAAACACAGATGGATGACTGGGAACTGTCTTTTCTGTTTGTCAGTCCGGCCAACGGAATATTGTCGTACAACGATGTGTGGCAGAAGAATCAGAATGTGAATGGCGGAGACAAAGTGTTTTCGATTGTAGCCGAGAACACGGGTGCCATTATTGGAAAAATCAAACTGCCGGACTCGGGATCGGGGAAAGTGAAGCCGGGGCAGCGGGTAAACATCAGTGTGACGGGCTATCCGTATATGGAGTTCGGCTTTCTGACAGGACAGGTACAGACGGTGTCGCTGCTGGCTGACGAGGCCGGTACATATACGGTGACCGTCAGCCTGCCGCAAGAATTGAATACATCTTATGGAAAAACACTGGACTTTAGCGGTGAGCTGGCAGGAACGGCACAAATACTGACAGACGAAAGAAGCGTTACCGCACGTCTGCTAAGCCCGTTGCAATATTTATGGGAAAAATACAGGTAAGAAAAAACACCACCAAAACAATAAAGTTTCGCCGGGTACAGCCTTCCCGCATAGAAATGTGTGCAGGACTTGTGCTGTTACCCGGCGAAACTTGTATTGTTGTATTAGAATAATTAGCGGGCTGCGTAGTAAGTATTCACCATGGCGGCCTGGCGGGCGGTTGCTACGCCTTGTGCATCCAAGGTGACGTTCATGGCCTCTCCGTTGGGCAGATACATCTGTGCGGTGCCGTCGTTGTTCATTTGCAACAGTTCGGTGCTTACTCCGTCTGCTACCACGTTCCAGGTGTTAGCCTCTTTGTTGTAGACCAGTTCCATGGAGAGATTTTCTCCTTCTTTGGTAATGGAGTATCCGTTTTCGAGTGTCTTTACCAGATAATCCCCGTTTTCACCTTTCACTTTCTTAATGTCGCCTACGCTGGCCATCGGATTGCTGCCGCTCCAGAATTCAATGGAGTTAATGACAACTGCATCGGCCAGATAGCATACTCCGTACACAGGGATGATGTTGCATGCCAGATATACGAGTTCGTTGACAAATTTGTTGCCAATACTTTGATTCCAGTTGACCAACTTGCTATGCAAGCCGAATGAACCTACACAAGAACTTAAGAGAAAAGCACCGCAGATCATTACGGTAGCTGCCATTTTAAGATTGATTTTTTTCATAACGTAATCTTTTTAATACTGTGTGTTTAGGGAATAAACGTCCCTTGTCGAAGTTCTATTCCATTGCAAATATAGCATTTTTGTGATAGTTGTATCGTTGAAGCTTCAAAAGAATATCATATTATATAAAAAAAGGCATGGACCACAACCGAAGTAAGCTGATGAAGAATCGAAAATCCTTCAGACCTTCTTGGGGTGGGCCATGCCTTTTCAGGACAGTTTCTTATACTTTTATACAGTGCCTGCTGTTATTTAGTCGAACAGGCTTCTGAACTTTTTGAATATTTTTTCTTTGATGGAAGTGTTGGGCTTGAAGTTGTCCGAGTTCTCCATTTCCTCCAGTTGTTTCTTTTCGTCTTTGCTCAAAGTTTCGGGAACGTATACGCTGATATTCACAAGCAGGTCGCCTGTTCCATATCCGTTTACGCTCGGCAGACCTTTGCCACGCAGGCGAAGCACTTTGCCCGGTTGGGTTCCCGATTCTATTTTTACTTTTACTTTTCCGTCGATGGTCGGGATCTCCACACTTCCGCCCAGTGCTGCGGTAGGGAAGCTAAGCAGGAGGTTGTAGATCAGATCGTTTTCGTCGCGGATCAGTTCCTTGTCAGCTTCTTCCTCTATCAGAATCAGCAAATCGCCGGGGATGCCGTTGTGCTTGCCGGCGTTTCCTTTTCCGCTCATGGAGAGTTGCATGCCTTCGGCCACTCCAGCCGGAATCTTTACGGTTACTACTTCTTCTCCGTAGACAATTCCTTCACCGCCACATTCCTTACATTTGTTTTTAATGATTTTGCCTTCACCGCCACAGGTAGGACACGTGCTGCGTGTCTGCATGGTGCCAAGAATTGTCTGCTGCTTGCGAATGACTGTACCACTGCCGTTACAGGTCGGACAGGTTTCGGTTCCGCCGTTTCCTTCTGCTCCCGTGCCATGGCAATGACTACAGGGAACATATTTCTTCAGCTTGAACTTCTTTTCTACTCCGGTTAAAATTTCTTTCAGATTCAGTTTAACCTTTACTCGCAGGTCGGAGCCGCGATAGCGACGCTGCTGCGCACCTCCGTCACCGCCAAATCCTCCGAATCCGCCTCCGAATCCGCCGTGGCCGCCAAAAATATCGCCAAACATGGAGAAGATATCATCCATTGACATACCACCGCTGAAGCCTCCGAACGGTCCACCGTTGCCGGCTGCTCCGCTTACTCCGGCATGTCCGAACTGGTCGTAACGGGCCCGTTTTTCCGGATTGCTCAATACGTCGTAAGCTTCGGCTGCCTCTTTGAATTTTTCTTCCGCTTCTTTATCGCCCGGGTTTTTGTCCGGGTGATATTGGATGGCTTTCTTTCGATAAGCCTTCTTTATTTCGTCTGCAGATGCTTTTTTGTCAACGCCTAATACCTCGTAGTAATCTCTTTTTTTCATATTACTTAAGTTTCGCAAGTGTCATTTTTATTCTCCGACTACCACTTTGGCATGACGGATAACTTTGTCATTTAGAGTATAACCTGTTTGAACGCAATCCAAAATCTTTCCCTTCAGGTTTTCTGTGGGAGCCGGAATGACGGCGATTGCTTCATGGAAGTCTGTATCGAGTTCCTTTTCCTGGGTCTCGATGACTTTTACTCCGTTCTGTTCCAGTACCTTCATGAATTTGTTGTAGATAAGCTCAACGCCTTCTCTGACTGCTGCTACATCGGTGGCAGTCTCGATATTCTTAAGGGCACGCTCAAAGTCGTCGACAATAGGCAGAATGCTGCTGATGCTTTTTTCTGCTCCGTTCAGGATGAGTTCGGCTTTCTCCTTCATGGTCCGTTTGCGGTAGTTGTCAAATTCGGCCGACAGGCGCAGATATTTGTCTTTTTGCTCTTCGAGCATGTGCTGGGCTTTTTCCAATTCCTGAGCCAGCTTTTCCTCGTTACTCATGGAAGCGTTTTCTTCCTCACGAACTTCATTCTGATCTGTTGCAACCTCTTCCTGCTCGTTAGGGCGGGCATTCTGAGTACCCAGATTCTTTTCTCTGTTGTTTTCTTTTTCTGGATTCATATTGTTATTATGCTTATTGTTTCTGTAATATTTTTTATCTTTCATCGTTTCTAAGGTTTAAGTTTTGCATTTTCTTAATTTCTGTTCCTACAAAAACTTTGCCAAAAATGCTTTTGTACAAAAACGCTGCAAAGTTAACACTTTTATGCCAGATTGACAGCGTTTCTCTGTTTCTATTCCTGAAATAATCGTATCTTTGCCGGCAAAATGAATGAATATAGGGTATTAGCTCGTAATTTGTAAATAAATTCAAAGATAGGAAGATGATTACAGTCTCGAATGTTGCAGTGCAATTTGGTAAAAGAGTGTTGTTTAATGACGTAAATCTGAAGTTTACGAACGGTAATTGTTATGGTATAATTGGGGCGAATGGAGCCGGAAAATCTACTTTTTTGCGGACGATATCCGGGGAGCTGGAGCCAACAAAAGGCTTGATTACATTGGGACCCGGAGAACGGCTTTCCGTTTTGAGCCAGGACCACTTCAAGTGGGATGCTTTCACGGTGATGGACACTGTGATGATGGGGCATACTGTCTTGTGGGACATCATGAAGCAGCGCGATGCATTGTATGCCAAGGAAGACTTTACCGACGAGGATGGATTGAAGGTTTCCGAACTGGAAGAGAAATTTGCCGAACTGAACGGATGGAATGCCGAAAGTGACGCTGCGGCTTTGCTGAGTGGCCTGGGCATAAAGGAAGACAAGCACTATGTGATGATGGGCGAACTGAACAATAAGGAGAAGGTGCGTGTGATGTTGGCGCAGGCCTTATATGGAAACCCTGACAACTTGCTGCTTGACGAGCCTACCAACGACTTGGATATGGAAACGGTCACCTGGCTGGAAGAGTATCTTTCGAACTTTGAACACACGGTGCTGGTTGTCAGCCACGACCGACATTTCCTGGATTCGGTTTGTACGCATACGGTGGACATCGATTATGGTAAAATAAACCTTTTTGCCGGTAACTATAGCTTCTGGTACGAGTCCAGCCAGCTGGCGCTTCGTCAGCAGCAGAACCAGAAGGCCAAAGCTGAAGAGAAAAGAAAAGAGCTGGAAGAATTTATCCGTCGTTTCAGTGCCAATGTGGCCAAGAGCAAGCAGACGACCAGCCGTAAGAAGATGCTGGAGAAACTGAATGTGGAAGAAATCAAGCCTTCTTCACGCAAATATCCGGGCATTATTTTTACGCCGGAACGTGAACCGGGCAACCAGATTCTGGAAGTGTCGGGCCTGACGAAAACGTTGGAAGACGGTACGGTACTGTTCCGCGACGTGAACTTCAATGTCGAGAAGGGAGACAAGATTGTCTTTCTGTCCCGCGATCCGCGTGCGATGACTGCTTTGTTTGAGATCATCAACGGAAACATGAAGCCGGATGCCGGACGCTACAATTGGGGTGTTACCATTACTACGGCTTATTTGCCGCTGGACAATACGTCGTTCTTTAATACTGATTTGAATTTGGTAGACTGGCTGAGCCAATATGGCGAAGGCAACGAAGTCTATATGAAGAGTTTCCTGGGCCGTATGCTGTTCTCGGGCGAAGAGGTGCTGAAGAAAGTCAGTGTGCTGTCCGGAGGCGAGAAAATGCGTTGTATGATTGCCCGTATGCAATTGCGTAATGCAAACTGCCTGATATTGGACACTCCGACCAACCATCTGGACCTGGAATCCATTCAGGCCTTCAATAATAACTTGAAGATTTATAAGGGCAACGTTCTTTTCTCTTCTCACGACCATGAGTTCATTCAGACCGTTGCCAACCGTATTATAGAGCTGACGCCCAATGGCATCATCGACAAGATGATGGAGTATGATGAATACATCACGTCAGATCATATCAAGGAGCTGAAGGCACGTATGTACGGTGCCTGATAGGAAAATGAAAATGAAGAATGATGAATGAAGAATGATTAATGGTTAATGGTTAATGATTAATGGTTAATGACAACCCAATTCTTCATTCTTCATTCATCATTCTTCATTCATCATTCTTCATTTTTTTCATTCTTCATTTTTTATTTTTTCTGATAGATCAGCTTGTCGTTATTGTTTCCGAACAGGTTGTCTCCTAAAGTTGTGATGCTGTTGCCTGTTGCTACGACGTGGCGCAGATTGTCACAGTCCATAAAGGCACCGTATTCGATGGCCGTCACGCTGGCAGGAAGCATCAGTGTTCCGCACAGGCGGGTACAACCACTGAACGCACGCTGACCGATGCTTTTCAGCCCGTGTGGCAGCTTTATATTCAACAGATACTTTTTCTGTGTAAAGGTATAATCGGGAATGGCAGTTGCATTGCACTGCGTCAGGTCGATGGAAACCAGATTGGGCATATAGTCCCGTATCAGTGTAAAGTCTGCTTCGTCCAGTTTTCCCTCTACGGTCAGGAAGTTCACTTCTTTGGGCTGGATGCCTTTTTTTACCAGTTCGCTTGCCAGGCTTCCCATGGCACCTACTTGCACGGTAATGCCTAAGGGCTCTCCTTCGATAAAGGCAAACGTTCCCCAGTTGTCTTTTACCCTGTAGGTATCGCTGCATCCCAGCGGCACAAAAATGGCGGTTATGCTATCGGCCAAGGCCTCTTTGAGCAGATTGGGAGGTGTCTTTTTGCGTATCTGGCAAATCTTCAGGTTCTTGCAGGCCTT
>ULQS01011819.1_pt1 | contig 14224 bp, 9 predicted proteins | sample 1954751 | NCBI WGS metagenome assembly ULQS01 (sample SAMEA4835662, study PRJEB28245) | human gut metagenome | biome: gut microbiome; material: fecal sample | place: Denmark | collected 2008 | reverse complement strand
AGAGTGCGGAAAAGGCGGTATGACGATGCGGGAAAGGCTCAACGGCGACGCCAAAATGCCCTTCCCGTGACGCAAAAGAGGCTTTCCTGCGGTGCGGAAGAGGCTCTTTCGCAAGCCGTCGGTACGTCTTCCGACTTACAAAAAAGCGCAAGCGGTTGACTGACAAGGTGTTGCGCAAATCGTTCAAAACGCGCGTATTTGCAGCCGGATGCATTCTCGTGCGCGAAAACAGGAGTATTTTGAAGTTACGGTGAATATTTATTCATACAACGGTATGTCATCACGCATATTTATACAATTATTCCGTGACAAAACAACCGGCATAACGTGATACCACGCAAAAGGCATGGCACACAGTCAGTATGGCGCGAAAAATAAACCGCATTATTTTGTAATGCACGCAGTTTGGTGTATCTTTGCAGAAGATATAGCTGCACTCGGGAAATTGAAAGCAAGCTTTCTTTCCACTCGTTTGCAATATCTTTAAATAAGATATAGCTGCACTCGGGAAATTGAAAGCAAGCTTTCTTTCCACTCGTTTGCAATATCTTTAAATAAGATATAGCTGCACTCGGGAAATTGAAAGCAAGCTTTCTTTCCACTCGTTTGCAATATCTTTAAATAAGATAAGCTAAAAGCACGCACCCCACATACACACCGGACATTCCGGAAACCGCACCCACCCATCCGCACACGTACCGACCGGTGCGGAACTTACAGGCTTCCGGACTTTCTGAAAGAGGAAACAAAACATATCATGATAATGGAACAGAAAAACTACAAACGTACAACTGTAACTGCAGCTCTGCCATATGCCAACGGCGGAGTGCACATAGGCCACCTTGCCGGAGTGTATGTTCCGGCTGACATATACGTGCGCTACCTGCGCATGAAGCACCAGGACGTAATCTTCATCGGCGGAAGCGACGAGCACGGAGTGCCCATCACGATACGCGCCAAGAAGGAAGGCATCACGCCGCAGGACGTTGTGGACAGATACCACTCGATGATAAAGAAGAGCTTCGAGGAGTTCGGCATCTCCTTCGACATATACAGCCGCACCACATCGGAGACCCACAGCAAGGTGGCGTCAGACTTCTTCAGAAAGCTGTATGAGGACGGCAAACTGATAGAGAAGACCACAAAGCAGTATTACGACGAGGAGGCGGGACAGTTCCTCGCCGACAGATATATCACAGGCGAGTGCCCGCACTGCCATCACGAGGGCGCATACGGCGACCAGTGCGAACACTGCGGCAGCGACCTCGACCCCACCGAGCTCATCAACCCCAAGTCTGCCATAAGCGGATCGCAGCCCGTGCTGAAGGAGACAAAGAACTGGTATCTGCCTCTCAACGAGTATCAGGACTGGCTGAAGGAATGGATTCTCGAAGGACACAAGGAGTGGAGGTCCAACGTATACGGACAGTGCAAGAGCTGGCTCGACATGGACCTGCAGCCGAGAGCCATGACGCGCGACCTCGACTGGGGCATACCCGTGCCGGTGGAAGGCGCGGAGGGCAAGGTGCTCTACGTGTGGTTCGACGCGCCGATAGGCTACATCTCAAACACGAAGGAGCTTCTGCCCGACTCATGGGAGAAGTGGTGGAAAGACCCGGAGACACGTCTCGTCCACTTCATAGGCAAGGACAACATCGTGTTCCACTGCATAGTGTTCCCCGTGATGATGAAGGCGCATGGCGGATACATCATGCCCGACAACGTGCCGGCGAACGAGTTCCTCAACCTCGAGAACGATAAGATAAGCACATCACGCAACTGGGCGGTGTGGCTTCACGAATATCTGGAGGAGCTTCCTGGCAAACAGGACGTGCTGAGATACGTTCTCACGGCTAACGCTCCGGAGACAAAGGACAACAACTTCACATGGAAGGACTTCCAGGACCGCAACAACAACGAGCTGGTAGCCGTATACGGCAACTTCGTAAACCGCGCGCTGCAGCTCACGAAGAAGTATTTCGACGGCGTGGTGCCCGAGTGCGGAGAGCTGACAGAGACCGACCGGCAGACCATCAGTGAGTTCAAGGACGTGAAACAGAAGGTGGAGTCGCTGCTCGACGTGTTCAAGTTCCGCGACGCGCAGAAAGAGGCTATGAACCTGGCACGCATCGGCAACAAGTACATCACCGACTGCGAGCCGTGGAAAGTGGCAAAGACCGACATGCAGCGCGTGAAGACCATACTGTACATATCGCTGCAGCTGGTGGCAAACCTCGACATCGCGTTCGAGCCGTTCCTGCCCTTCAGCAGCAAAAAACTGCGCGGTATGCTCAACGTGGAGGCATACGACTGGGCTCAGCTCGGCTCTACCGACCTGCTGAAGAGCGGGCACAAGCTCGGCGAACCGTCACTGCTGTTCGAGAAGATAGAGGACGACGTGATAGAACGTCAGCTCCACAAGCTCGAGGAGACAAAGAAGGCGAACGAGGCTGCCGCCTATAAGGCAGAGCCGGTGAAGCAGACAGTGTCGTTCGAAGACTTCGAGAAGCTCGACATACGCGTAGGTCACATAAAGGCATGCGAGAAGGTGAAGAAGGCGAACAAGCTGCTCAAGTTCACCATCGACGACGGTTCGGGCACCGACCGCACCATTGTCTCGGGCATAGCCAAGTACTACAAGCCGGAGGATCTCATAGGCAAGGACGTGCTGTTCATAGCCAACTTCGCACCGCGCAAGCTCATGGGCATAGAGAGCCAGGGCATGATTCTCTCGGCAGAGGACTATGACGGCTCGCTCACCGTGACATCGCTGCTCGGCAAGGTGAAGCCGGGAAGCCGGGTGGGATAAGCCTGTGACCACGGGACTGCTCCCATAATAATCATCATAATACAAAAACAGACACCCTTATGAAAAGACTATTGACAATTACGATGCTGCTCGTCACTGCCGTGATGTGCGGCGCACAGATGGTGGATCCCGTGAAGTTCACGGCTGAACTGAAGACCGACGGAACGGCGGAAGCCGAGATCGTGTTCAGCGGAAAGATTGACGAGGGATGGCACGTCTACTCCACCAATATAAAAGGAGGACCGATAGAGGCGACATTCAACGTGAACAAGAAGGACGGCATAGAACTCGTGGGCAAGCTCACACCGCACGGAAAGGAGATTGCCGTGTTCGACAAGCTGTTCAATATGCAGGTGCGCTACTTCAGCAACAGCGTGAAGTTCGTACAGAAGATAAGGTTCACCAAGCCCGATTACTCCATTGACGCCTATCTGGAATACGGCGCATGCAACGACGAGACGTGCATGCCGCCCACCCAGGTGGAACTGAGGAAAGCGGGGAAGGCTCCTGCCGTAGCCTCGGCGAAGAACGCGCCCGAGGAGAAGAAAGAGGACGTGAAGGCTGCATCAAAGCCTGCCGGGGCTGCCGACACAGCCAACGTAGCGGCACAGCCCGCACCCGCAGACACCGCTGCTACAGCCCCACAGACAGCCGCGCAGCTCTCAGAGAGCGAGACGAAAGCCCTGTGGCAGCCTGTGATAAAGGAGCTGTCGGCATATGACGAACCGCTCGACACATCGCTCTTCTACATCTTCCTCGCCGGACTGGCGGGCGGATTCCTCGCCCTGTTCACCCCCTGCGTGTGGCCGATAATACCGATGACCGTGAGCTTCTTCCTCAAACGCAACAAGGACAGAGGCAAGGCTATACGCGAGGCAACCACCTACGGCGTGTCCATCGTGGTGATATACGTCGTGCTCGGGCTTGCCGTCACGCTTCTGTTCGGTGCGAGCGCGCTCAACGCGATGTCCACCAATGCCGTGTTCAACATCTTCTTCTGCCTGCTTCTCGTCGTTTTCGCAGCGTCGTTCTTCGGAGCTTTCGAGATAACCCTGCCTTCGTCGTGGAGCAACAAGATAGACCGCAAGTCGGAATCGGCAAGCGGACTGCTGAGCATATTCCTCATGGCGTTCACCCTCGCGCTCGTTTCGTTCTCGTGCACCGGTCCCATCATCGGGCTGCTTCTTGTGGCAGTGTCGACCCAAGGCAACATCATCGCACCGACAATAGGCATGCTCGGATTCGCCATCGCACTGGCAATACCGTTCACTCTGTTCGCAATGTTCCCCTCACTGCTTAAGTCCGCGCCCAAGTCGGGAGGATGGATGAACGTCATAAAGGTGGTGCTGGGATTCATAGAACTGGCTTTCGCGCTGAAGTTCCTGTCCGTAGCCGACCTCGCCTACGGCTGGCACATACTCGACCGCGAGACATTCATCGCGCTGTGGATAGCCATCTTCGGACTGCTCGGACTCTATCTGCTGGGCATGTTCAACTTCCCGCACGACGACGAGAGACGCCGGACGAACGTCCCGCAGTTCTTCCTCGCGCTGCTGTCGCTGGCTTTCACCGCATACATGGTGCCCGGACTGTGGGGCGCGCCGCTCAAGGCTATAAGCGCGTTCACACCGCCCATGAACACGCAGGACTTCAACCTGTATAAGAACGAGGTGCATCCGAGGTTCAAGGACTATGACGCAGGCTTGGCGGCGGCACGTCTGGAGGGCAAGCCGGTGATTATAGATTTCACCGGATTCGGGTGTGTCAACTGCCGCGAAATGGAGGCTGCCGTATGGACAGACGCCAATGTCGCCGACATGCTGAACAACAAGTACGTGCTCATCTCGCTCTATGTCGACGACAAGACTCCGCTCAAGGAGCCTCTCACCGTAACCGAGAACGGAACAGAGAGAACGCTGCGCACGGTGGGCGACAAGTGGAGCTATCTGCAGAGAGTGAAGTTCGGAGCCAACACGCAGCCGTTCTATGTGCTGCTCGACAATCAGGGTCGTCCGCTCGCAGGCAGCCGCTCATACGACAAGGACATAAGCGACTACCTGAAGTTCCTGCAGACCGGACTGGAGAGATATGGCGAACGGCAGGCTGAATAAAACCATGACGGCATGTTAGACAAGAATACAAGACAGAGCATCATAGCACTGATACAGCGCGAGGTGGTGCCGGCAGTGGGCTGTACGGAGCCTATCGCCGTGGCTCTCTGCACCGCACGCGCCACCGAGACGCTCGGACAGAGACCGGAGAAGATAACGGTGATGCTGAGCGCGAACATACTGAAGAACGCCATGGGCGTAGGTATACCTGGCACGGGAATGATTGGTCTGCCCATAGCTATAGCTCTGGGAGCCATCGTGGGCAGGTCGGAGTATGAGCTGGAGGTGATAAAGGACGTGACGCCGGAGACACTCGAGGAGGGCAAGGCGTATGTAGAGGAGAAACGGATAGACATAAGACTGAAGGCGGACATCACCGAAAAGCTTTACATCGACGTAGTATGCGAGGCGGCAGGTCATAAGGCGGAGGCGGTGATATCGGGCTCGCACACCAACTTCGTCTACATATCCAAAGACGGAGAGACGCTCCTCGACGTGAAGAACACCGGCTGCGAGGACGGCGACAACGGCGATCCGGAACTCTGCATGCGCACCGTATACGACTTCGCCACAACCACTCCGGTGGACGAGATAGCTTTCATCCTGAAGACAAGACAGTATAACCTGAAGGCTGCCGAAGAGTCTGTTAAAGGCAACTTCGGACATTGTCTGGGCAAGACAATAGACCGTCCGCTGAGTCACGGCATCTTCGGCAACAGCATATTCTCGCACATACTGTCGAAGACGGCGTCGGCATGCGACGCCAGAATGGGCGGAGCCATGATTCCGGTGATGAGCAACTCGGGCTCGGGAAACCAGGGCATATGCGCCACAAACCCCGTGGCTGTCTATGCGATGGAGAACGAGAACACGGAGGAAGAGCTGATACGCGCGCTCACACTGAGCCATCTCACGGCAATATACATCAAACAGAGCCTCGGCAAACTGTCGGCTGTGTGCGGCTGCGTGGTGGCAAGCATAGGCTCGAGCTGCGGCATCACCTATCTCATGGGAGGCGACTACAACCGCGTGTGCAACTCGGTGAAGAACATGATAGCCAACCTTACGGGCATGATATGCGACGGAGCGAAGCCCAGCTGCTCGCTGAAAATAGCGTCGGGAGTATCCACCGCCCTGCTATCATCGCTCCTGGCGATAGAGGGAAGATGCGTTACGGCGGTGGAGGGAATAATCGACAACGACGTGGACCGCTCCATACGCAACCTCACGCGCATCGGGTCGGAGACAATGAACCAGACCGACGAGATGGTGCTCGACATCATGACGCACAAGCAGAACTGCTGAACGGCAAAGCAATCACGCTCTGCCTGAATGCAGACAACGGCACTGCCGCAAGCCAACTGAGGCTCTGCCGGTGCGAATAAAACAGATTAAGACAACAGACGTGTCACAACCTTGCGTTGTGGCACGTCTGTCGTATATGCGCTGACCGGATGTCTTTACTCCGGCTTTCTGTATATCCTCCGCACCGCAATCATGCCAACGCCGACATGACACACATTATTTCATATACCTTGAAACGGAAAAACACACCACAAGACAGTACGTCGCATATTGTCGTTTTTTATCTTTGAAAAACGAAAAAAGGAAGTATTGACCTTTGAAACGAATAATACACCTCTTTGTAGGAGGTGTATGCTATTGCCAAAACACATTGTTCTGTTTGTCTGTTTTTACGATATTTTGTCGCAATAATTAAACTATTTGTCTACAAAAATAAGAAATATAGGTGATGATATTACGAAAATCAGCATACAAAACAGCTTGTTTTAACCATTTTTAGCATACGTATCAATACCGTTCTGTCACCGTCCCGCTGTTCCACCTTATTAATAATATATAAAGATAACACCTCCTACAAAGAAGTGTATCATCCAATCATACAAAAGGAAGCGGCACTTCCAATTTGCGATAAAATAACATAAGACACCTAAGAAGCGAGCTATTGGATAAGAAAAACAGTAAAATAGTTTATTTAAAAATCAAATTAAGATGAAAAAGAAAACAATTTACATGCCACCGTCTACCGAAGTTGTGGACGTGGAAACAGAAGGACACCTGTTAGCTAACACATGGTCTACCGACAACGGAGCATCTTCTGAAGGCTACATCATAAACGGTCTGCCTTCTGAGGAAGACGACCAGTGGGTGAGACCTGACTTTAACAACAGTGAAGAAAGCGAATCGAAAGGCTACAACGTATGGGATTAAGCAAGACGGGAAAGTGGAAAAAAGAATAAAAGAGAATAAGAAAGGAAAGAGGATATGAAAAAGTTTACAATGTTTTTAGCAAGCGTCGCCACCGCCTTATTCGGCTTTACGACAACCGCTTCGGCACAGTATGAGACGGAGCAGCAGATTCCTTGGGTTGATCATGCGTCTACCTTGAACGATGCTCTTAATGCCCCGAACGGAATATATCTGTGCTACATGCAGACCGTAAACGGCAATACGACATACAGCTTTGTCACTGCCGGAGGTCGGTTCGGCACACAGGCTGTCACAACAAACCGCGGTATGACTCTGCGACTCACACAATCGGGCGACCAATACCGCTTCCGAACAACCATATACAATCCTAATACAGACAGAACGGAGAACTATTTGGGATGCGATGACAGCAAAAGCTATAATATAAACGCATACATGGACAACAGTGACAATCAGTATTCACGTTGGACATTGAGCCAAAACGGGGATGGATTCAATATAATAAACATAAGGGAAGGTATTTTTAGGGATCGTAATTATTATCTCCAACTCAACCAGAACAATTCTCTGTATGTATCTGAAAGCCACCCTTCCAACAACGGCAAATGGCTTCTTATAGACCGGAATGAGTTCAGGGAGGTTATAACAGGTGTGACAGGACAGACCAATATTGAGGTGAGCGGACTGTTCAACAATACCCGTTTCATACGCTACATGGACGGAGCGTACTCCTGGACATGGTATGACATAAACTACAACCAGCAAGAAAAGTACGAGGACGAGCTGACAAAAAGCGGTCCGAACGGTCTTGGCATCTCCAGTCTCGGGGCTTATCGTGGAATGGCACCTAACGTTGAGTACGCAGGAGGGAACGGAGATAGCTATGCGGAAAGCTACGGTTCGTTCAGCGCAGGAGAGATGCGCGACCCCGTAATCATGCGTCAGCAGTATACAGGACTTAAAGAAGGAACATACATTGTCACCGCTCAGGCATTCGTGTCAAACGATGCCGACGTCACGGCAGCAGCCAATTCGGCAGAGGCGGGAGCATATCTCTTCGCGTCAGGTTCGACAGGCGAGCAGGACGGTGCGCTCATACAGCTCCTCAATGAAGATGAACAGAACGATTTCACCACTAACTTCTACAATGCCCAGAAGACCTATCTCGGCAACGACGCGTACTTCCGCGGCAACGTGGCGGCAGGTGAGTTCCTCGCTACAAACAACCGTACGATAAGCCGCGAGGACGCTATGTACAATCCGGACATGAGAAACCACATCATCACAATAGCCGTGAGAGTGAATGAAGGAGGACGTCTTGCCATCGGTGTGGCAAAGACCGGAGAGGCAGGACGGGCTTACTTCGACAACATAAGAGTTTGGTACACGGGTAACAACGAGTTCGGACTCGACGCATACAGCACAAACAGTACCACAATATCAGCCGACAACCTCTACGGAATAGACAATCTGCAATACGGATATCCGCGTGTCTTCAACCTCTCACGTGACTTCGGAATAACCAAAGACAACGCCGAAACATACGAACCTAAGTGGGAAGCCCTCGTATCACCGGTGAACCTGACCTGCACACAGGTATGGAACACATTCGGAGAAGGCACCCGGCTGAGCGAGCTTGTGGGTCTTGCGGAAGACGGACATGAGATGCGCTTCAAGACAGTAGACCTGTCAAGGGCTGACGAAACGGCAATCTACGCAGGCAAATGCTACGTTATAAAAGTGCCGGAGGTACCCCAGATAGCACGCTTCACGGGCTCCGACCCGACCCAAGCAGTGGAAGGCGTGGACAAACATGAGTTCAGCATATTCAGCACAGAGCCTTTCATACAGGGCGACATCACCTACTACGGTCCGGTATACCAGTTCAACGGTGTGACACGCACATCGACGCTGGAAGACCTTATCAACGCAAACGATGCGGGAACATACGAGAACGGCACCGTGACAAAGATATACCGCAGTCCTGACGGAAGCGGTGACGTGAAGTTCACGGGCTACTTCTACAAGCCGGCATCGGTAAGCAACGCCTACGTTGTGTCAAGAGGGAACATGTATTTCCTCGGTAACCAGAGCTGGAAGAGCCTCACCGGAACAATGTGGACGCTCGAGGAGCTGAATCAGGAGAACAACAACAAACTGACATTCGACTTCGGTGACGGAGAAACGACCGGCATAGAGGACCTCAGTTCCGTTACAGATGACGCTTCGGAAAAAGCCGACGGCGTGTTCAACCTCAACGGACAGAAAGTTGCTGACGGCACTTCCACCGAAGGACTTGCCAAAGGAATATACGTTGTAGGAGGTAAAAAGATTGTCGTGAGATAAGCTTATGATAATACACTCAGGCAGTATGGCATCTCAGGATTAGTGCCGTCTGCAAGCCGGAAAGCCGTCCGCTTTCCGGCTTTTATTATAAAACCGGTTTCTCCAGGCAATGAAAGTGTGAACTCATGTTGCTCTCGCTTGTCCGGTTTTTTATTAAAACAGACCGTTGAATCACAACCGCCACATTAACGAGAGAGCCTGTCTGATGACGGAAAAAGGCATCATCACGGGCGTGGAACAGATGGGCGGTGCCTGCATTGACCGATTATCCGCTTGTCCATGCATACGTACCGCCAGGAACGTAAAAGCAATTAAACACATATTAAAGCAGACAACTGTGCTTCCACAACCGTATGCCGGGATTACATTATAAAGCCCGATGAATCACGTAAAATTCAATAAACGACAAAAAAATGTCATGAAAAACACGTCGTTTTCGTATTTATCACGTCTTTATATATAGGAACAGCAACGACATCATCAGTCAGGCTGCACAGCTATACGAACATCCTAAAACGAGAAAAAAATGTTGGGAACACTACGAAAAAGATTATCCGGAGACGAGCTGGAGCTGTTCGTAAGGGAACAGACAGACAATATGTTCAGGTTCGCATTCTTCCGTACAGGCGACAGAAGCACTGCCGAGGACATCGTACAAGATACCCTGCTGAGCGTATGCAGGCAGGGCAACAGACCGACTGAGCCGGAGAAACTGAAAAGTTATGTATTCAAGGCTCTGTCAAACAGATGCTGTGACGCGGTACGCAAGCACAACACCACAACAGAACCTCTTACCTTCCGCATGGCAGAAACGGTCGAGGACAACGATGGCAACGAGCGTTCGGCGGTGGAGGAATATACGCGCATCGAAAGAGTTCTTGGCGAAATACCGTACGAACAGGCAGAAACAATACGCATGCACATAATAGACCGGCTGAAATTCACCGAAATTGCGGATATCACCGAAACGCCCGTCACAACGGTGAAATCAAGATTCAAATACGGAATTGAGAATATAAAGAAAAGAATAAACACCCGAAAAAACAATTGATATGGATTGTAACAGTTTTAGAAAAAATGTGTACGACTTCATAGAAGGAAGCACAGACCAGGACCTGACACGTGAGATGGAAAATCACGCAAAGGCTTGTAAAGAATGCGGAGAATTTCTGGAACAGACCGAGAAAGCCATAAGCATGATACGTCCGACATGCGACGTGAAGGCGTCGGACGCTCTGAAAGAGAAGCTGAGAATGATAAGCGCCGGAGCAATAAAGACCGACAGACAGCGCAGAAAGACAGTGCCTATGTTCAGACGCTACGCTGCCATCGCCGCATCGGTGCTCGTTCTTCTGACAGGAGCAGCGGCAATAGGCGGCATACTGCTTAACAGCAGCACGGCAAACGCTGCGCCCAAAGCCATAACAAGTGCGCAGGCATCCGAATATTTCAGTAAAGCCGTACCACTGATACAGTCGTCTGTACGCCTGAAACTGAACGTGCGCACCTCTCCTAATGAGAACTTCGCGTACGTGACACCTGTGAGCGGATTCGTGGAAACGGTACTGACATTTGTCAACAAGGACAACACCATGCTCTGGAGGATAGAGAAACAGAACGGACGCGCCATCGTCTGCGACGGTAACAGACAGTATATGTGGGGCAAAGGCGGCACAATGGGTTATGAGAGCGGAGCCGACTACGAGGGCTTCGCTGAAGGTCTTCTCACTCTGTTACCGGCAGACATCAACATAATAAAAGGCTTGATGCGTACCTGCAACACCCAAAGCAGATACTCACTCGACACAAGCGACGAGGGAATAACAATAACCGCGACCTCTCCCGCCATAGGAAAAGGGCGCGACGGGAAACCTCTGAACTCGGCGATAGACGAATCCGACAGCAAGACCGAGTACATATTCGACAGCAAGACGAAGATGCTGAAAAGCTACAACGTATGGATGAAGGTGATGGGCGTATATGTGAAGGTGATAGAGAGCACCTCTATAGAATACAACAAAAGCGTGGACGTGGCATCAATGCTGAAACGACCGGACAATATCAGAACATGGATTGACGTGACAGCCGACTATGGCATGTTCGCCGGAAGTACGGCAGAGCAAGCCGTAAAGAAGGTGTTCGAGGCTGTGACAGAAGGAAAGACACAGAGCGTAAGGAAAGTATTGTTCTGCTACGACATCGGAATGATAGACAGCCTGTACGGTGGAGCCGCCACCGTAACAGTTGGAAAGGCATACAAGGAAGGTACTTACGCTGGAGTGTTCGTACCTGTAGAACTGAAATACAAGGACGGAAAGGTGAAAAAACTTACCGTCGCCGCACGCAACGACAATAAGGGCGGCACATGGACAATAGACGGAGGACTGTGAGAGACAGCCGTACCGTCAGCGGCGCAACAACGCTCTGACAACGAACCAGAGATGCATCGCCACGGTGGGGAGCGTTCCGTAATGAACGCACATCACACGGAAGCGTTCCTTCAACGAGGCGCGGTGGTTCTCGGTTGTCATGCCTTCGGCAAGATAGTTCACCACAACCATGTTGACATTGCGCAGTGCGAGCCGCTCACGGGCGGCTCTTTTCATTATGCGTATGCACCAGTCTACGTCGGCTGAGAAACGGTATCGCAGGTCGTAAGGCACCGCACGGGCTATGTCCGCACGTGCGTAGAACGCCTGATGACAGACGAGCATGCCGTGGCGGAACGACTTCCAGTCGAGCCGCTCAGGCGGTGTCAGCCTCCTGTGCGCCACAAACCGTCCCTCCATATCCACAAGATCGGTGTCGCCATACAGTACGGCAGGCAGTTCTCCGTCCGTCCCCACGCATGCGGCAATATCGCTGAGAGTATGCGGCGAAGGATAAGAGTCGCCCGCATTCATGAACACCACATAGTCGCCGGTGGCTCTTCCCAACGCCTTGTTCATAGCGTCGTAAAGCCCGTTGTCAGGCTCCGACACGATGACAACCTCATGACCGCGGTCCGTGGCGTCAGACTCCGCCTTGTAAGACTCCGCTATCGCCACCGTGCCGTCGGCGGAACCGCCGTCCATTATGATATGCTCCACATTGCGCCACGTCTGTCCCATCACGCTGTCGAGCGTTGTCTTCACCGTCCGCTCAGCATTATACGTACATGTGACGACCGTAAATCTTATGTTCCTACAGTCCATTTCCTCAGATTATATATTTCTTCATGGCAGCCGTCTCGTTGTAAACCTCAATGTATCTCATTGCCACGCTCTGCTGCGAATAGTGTGTATAGACCTTCGACACAGCCGCTCTGCTCATAGCCTCATAGTCGTCACCACACAACAGCCGGTGCATACCTGCGGCAAGGTCGTCAGCCTTTCTGAAGTCTGCCACATAGCCGTTCTTCCCGTGATCTATCATTTCAGGTATGCCACCCGTGCGGAATCCCACACACGGCACGCCGCATGCCATCGCCTCCATGATGGTGTTGGGCAGATTGTCCTCAACCGACGGCAGCACATATATGTCGGCGGCGTTGTATATTACGGCTATCCGCTTATCGTCGCTTACATATCCCAAGGCGCACGTTTTGAGCGCGAGGCGTCCCGCCATATACTCCGACTCGCCGCCGAGCACAGCCACCACCGTATTCTCCTTCATCTCCGGATGGTCTGCCACGAGCCTGTCCACAGCCTCGATGAAATACTCCATACCCTTGCGGCGGTCGGTCACGCGGTGCGACACGAAGAGAATCACCTTCTTGTCCTCCGGAAGTCCCGTCTCCCTACGGCATCCCGCCTTGTCGCTCCGGCGGAAGAACACACGTCCGTCGATGGCGTTCGGGATGCTCACTATGCGCTGTCCCTTGAGCAGCGCACTCTGCCGCGCCTGACTCTCGAGCCACCGGCTGCAAGCCACAAAGCATATGTTTCCTGCTGCATAAAGAGCTTTTTTTCTGCGCCATATCTTATTTGAGAGGTCATACTGCGACCCACCGTCAGGCAGAAGCGGACATCCGGCGCATCCGGTCTTGTAAGACATGCATCCGCCCGAGTAATGGCAGATGCCCGTGGCTTGCCACATGTCGTGCATGGTCCACACCACCGGCTTGCCGCTCTTCACTATCTTTCTGATGTTTCTCAACGACAGCATGCCCTGGTTTATCCAGTTGAGATGCACCACGTCAGCCCACTTGAACTCCGGCAGCGACGTTATGTCCGTTCCGCAATTTGCGATGTCTATCTCGAAAAGATGATTTTTTGAGAACCGCAGATGATTGTATATGCACCATCTTTCCCACAGAAAGTTCCAGCGGGCGCGCATCCTGCCGGGCACTTCCGCCACGGTGATGCTGTCGCTCTGCTTGTCACGCACAAGCATCTTTGCCTTCTCGCCGCTGTTGATGAGCGCCTCCAGCAGTCTTCCTGCGGCAACCGCCGCTCCTCCGGTACGCTCGCTTGTATTTACAATCAGTACATTCATTTTGCCTGTCCGACTTTTTCTCCATACTTAAGACTTCAAACGGGATTTCTGAAAACACCATATTGCTTTCCCGAGTGCAGCCTATCTTATGCAAAGATAGCGCAAGGTGAGTGCAGAAACAAGGCAGGGAAACAACGTTTTACCAGACTTGGTACTGCCGAACCGTAGCCTATCTTATGCAAAGATACAAAAATGTTTTATTCAACCCACACCTTATTATATAATAATACAATACCGTGAAAATAAAAAA
>ULQS01005917.1_pt1 | contig 14234 bp, 10 predicted proteins | sample 1954751 | NCBI WGS metagenome assembly ULQS01 (sample SAMEA4835662, study PRJEB28245) | human gut metagenome | biome: gut microbiome; material: fecal sample | place: Denmark | collected 2008 | reverse complement strand
ATTCAAGCGCGCTACCAAAACTGCGCTACACCCGGATATCGTCCTCCGCCTCCCTACCGAAGCATTGGCGACAAAAGATATTATACGCATCTTTCCGGGTTTTGTCAACACTTTTCTGCATCTTTTTCTGATTTTTTCAAGAAAAGTATGATTTTCGTCGTATGAGCGCCGCTTTACTTTTTTGCTTTTGCACCAGTTTCCGCTTCCGCGGCCCGCAGCTGCCTGTCCTTTTCCAGCAGGGGCTTGAGGTACTGGCCGGTAAAGCTGCCGGGCACCTCGGCCACCTGCTCGGGCGTACCCTCGGCAATCACCAAGCCGCCGGCGCTGCCGCCTTCAGGGCCAAGGTCAATGATGTGGTCCGCACACTTGATGAGATCCAGGTTGTGCTCGATGACAATGACCGTGTTGCCCGCATCCACCAGCTTCTGCAGCACCTCGATCAGGCGATGCACGTCCGCAATGTGCAGGCCGGTGGTGGGCTCGTCCAGAATATACACCGTTTTGCCGGTGCCGCGGCGGGCAAGTTCGTTGGCCAGCTTCACACGCTGGGCCTCGCCGCCGGACAGGGTGGTGGCGCTCTGACCCAGGGTCACATAGCCAAGGCCCACATCCAGCAGGGTCTGCAGCTTGCGGGCGATCTTGGGCTGGTTGGCAAAGAACACCACCGCCTCCTCCACGGTCATGTTCAGCACGTCGGAGATGGTCTTTTCCTTATACTTTACCTCCAGCGTCTCGCGGTTATAGCGCGCGCCCTTGCATACCTCGCAGGGGACATAGACATCCGGCAGGAAGTGCATCTCGATCTGCAGGATGCCGTTGCCCTCACAAGCCTCACAGCGGCCGCCCTTGACGTTGAAGCTGAACCGGCCCGGGCCATAGCCGCGCATCTTTGCATCCTGGGTCTCGGCAAAGACGGCGCGGATATCGTTGAACACGCCGGTATAGGTGGCCGGGTTGGAGCGGGGCGTGCGGCCGATGGGCTGCTGGTCGATGCCAATGACCTTATCCACGAACTCAAGACCCTCCACCCCGTCGCACTTGCCCGCACGGCTGCGGGCACCGTTCAGCTCACAGGCCAGCGTCTTGTACAGGATCTCGTTGATCAGGCTGGACTTGCCGGAACCGGAAATGCCGGTCACACAGACGAACTCCCCCAGCGGGAACCGGACATCAATGTTGCGCAGGTTGTTCTCCCGGGCACCTTTCACAGTCAGGAAGTTTCCATTGCCGGTGCGGCGGGTCTGGGGCACGGAAATGCGCTTGCGGCCGGAAAGGTAATCGCCGGTGATGCTTCGCTTCGCCTTACAGATATCCTTCACGGAGCCCGCCGCCACGATCTCGCCGCCGTGAACGCCTGCGCCGGGGCCTACATCCACGATATAGTCCGCACTGCGCATGGTATCCTCATCGTGCTCGACCACGATGACGGTATTGCCGAGATCCCGCAGGTTCTTCAGGGTCGCAATGAGCTTGTCGTTGTCGCGCTGGTGCAGGCCGATGCTGGGCTCGTCCAGCACATAGAGCACGCCGGACAGCGCACTGCCGATCTGGGTGGTGAGGCGGATGCGCTGGCTCTCGCCGCCGGACAGGGTGCCGGCCGCGCGGGCCAGGGTCAGGTAGTCCAGACCCACGCTCTGCAAAAACTGCAGGCGGTTCCGGATCTCCTTCATGATCTGACCGCCGATCTGCCTCTGCTTCTCGGTCAGGTGCGGCTCATTTTCGGCAATGAATTTCAGCTCATCCCGGATGGACATTTCGCAGAACTCGCTGATGTTCTTATCCCCAACGGTCACTGCCAGCACCACCGGCTTCAGGCGCTTGCCGTGGCAGTCCGGGCACTCCACGCCGGACATGAAGCTGCCGATCTCTTCCTTCATCCACTCGCTGTTGGTCTCCCGGAAGCGGCGCTCCAGGTTCTCCACGATGCCCTCAAACGTATTATAGTAGACACCGCTGCCGAACTCGTTGGTTCGGTGCATCTCGATCTTTTCGCCGTTGGTGCCGTAGAGCAGAGCGTTCACTGCCTCGGTGCTCATATCCTTGATGGGCGTGTCCAGCGTAAAGCCGTATTTTTTACCCAGACCAAGGTAGTACATTTCGCTGACAGAGCCCTCGGCGTAGTACCAGCCGCTGGCCTTGATGGCCCCCTGCCGGATGGACAGGTTCTTATTGGGCAGGATGCGCTCCTCGTCCACCCGCATAAACGTACCAAGGCCCGTGCACTTCTCACAGGCACCCTGTGGGTTGTTGAAGGAGAAGAGCCGGGGCGACAGGTCCCCGATGGAGATGCCGTGCTCCGGGCAGGCAAAGTTCTGGCTGAAGGTCATGCACTCCCCACCGATGACATCGATCTCGGCGATGCCTCCGGTCAGGGCCAGCGCAGTTTCCAGCGAATCCGCCAGACGGCCCCGGATGCCCTTACGCATGGCAAGGCGGTCCACCACGATCTCCACCGTGTGCTTGATGTTCTTTTCCAGCGTGATCTCTTCGTCCAAGTCATACAGATTGCCGTCGATCCTCACACGGGAGTAGCCGCCCCGCCGGGCGGCATCCAGCTCCTTCTGCTGCGTACCCTTGCGCTGGCGTACCACAGGAGCCAGCACCTGGAATTTGGTGCCGTCCTCCAGCTTGAGCACGGCATCCACCATCTCATCCACGGTCTGCTGGCTGATGACACGACCGCACACCGGGCAGTGTGGCACGCCCACCCGGGCATACAGCAGGCGCAGGTAATCGTAGATCTCGGTCACGGTGCCCACGGTAGAGCGGGGGTTGTGGCTGGTGGTCTTCTGGTCAATGGAAATGGCTGGCGACAGGCCGGTGATCTCATCCACATCGGGCTTGTCCATCCGGCCCAGGAACATCCGGGCGTAGCTGGAAAGGCTCTCCACATAGCGGCGCTGGCCATCGGCATAAATGGTATCGAAGGCAAGGCTCGACTTGCCGGAACCGGACAGGCCGGTCATAACAATGAATTTTTCGCGCGGGAGGGTCAGATCAATATTCTTCAGGTTGTGCTCCCGTGCGCCTTTGATGACGATCTTATCGTTTGCCAAGGTACTTTCTCCCTCTTCTCTGTGTCTGTGCATGGTTCTGCCTGCGCTCGGTCTCGGCATCCGAGTCCACGGTGGGGTTCTCGCCCCGGCGCAGGCGGTCGATCTGGTCACGCAGGAAGGCCGCATGCTCAAATTCCAGCAGCTTGGCGGCCTCCTTCATCTCCCGGGTCAGGCGCTCAATGGCAGCTTCCCGCTCCAGTTTGCCCATGCGGCGGGTATTCCGCTTTGCGTTCTCCGCCTTATCGCTGATCTCAATGCTGTCCGCAATGGCCTTGACGATGGTCTTAGGCACGATGCCGTGTTCTTCATTGTAGGCCATCTGGATGGCACGACGGCGCTCGGTCTCGGTGATGGCGCGTTCCATGCTGTCCGTCACCTCATCGGCGTACATAATGACCAGACCCTCGGCGTTGCGGGCCGCGCGGCCAATGGTCTGGATAAGGCTGGTCTCACTGCGCAGGAAGCCTTCCTTGTCGGCATCCAGGATCGCCACAAGGCTGACCTCGGGCAGATCCAAGCCCTCACGCAGGAGGTTGATGCCCACCACCACATCGATGGAGCCCAGGCGCAGATCTTTGATGATCTCCATCCGTTCAAAGGTGTCCACCTCGTGGTGCATATATTTGACCTTGATGCCCTGCTCGGTCAAGAAGTCGGTCAGGTCCTCGGCCATCTTCTTGGTCAGGGTGGTCACAAGAACACGCTCGTTCTTCGCTGTGCGGGCGTTGATCTCGCCCAACAGGTCAGTCACCTGACCCTCCACGGGCCGCACCGAGATCAGCGGGTCCAGCAGGCCGGTGGGCCGGATGACCTGCTGCGCGATCCGGGTGCTGTTCCGGCGCTCGTACTCGCCCGGCGTGGCCGAGACGAACACCATCTGGTTCAGCTTGCTTTCCACCTCCTCAAACTTGAGGGGGCGGTTGTCAAAAGCCGACGGCAGACGGAAACCGTATTCCACCAGCGTCTTTTTGCGGGCGTAGTCGCCGCCGTACATAGCACGCACCTGCGGCAGGGTCACATGGCTCTCATCCACAAAAAGCAGAAAATCCTCCGGGAAATAATCCAGCAGGGTGGTGGGCATACTGCCCGGCGCACGGCCCGACAGCACCGCCGAGTAGTTTTCGATGCCCTTGCAGATTCCCACTTCGGTCAGCATCTCGATGTCATAGTTCGTTCGCTGCTGGATGCGCTGGGCTTCAATGAGCTTGCCCTCGGCGGTAAACTTCTTCACCTGCTCGTCGCACTCGGCGCGGATCTTTTCAATGGCCGCTGCCTTTTTATCGGCACTGACGATGTAGTGGCTGGCCGGGAAGATGGCCACATGCTTCACCACGTTCTGCCGGGTGCCGGTAACGGGGTTGAACTCCGTGATGCGGTCGATCTCATCCCCGAAGAACTCCACCCGGATGGCAAGGTCGCTCATGTAGGCCAGATAGATATCTACCGTGTCGCCGTGAACACGGAACTTATTGCGGATAAAATTGATGTCGTTCCGCTCATATTGCAGGGTGACGAGCTTTTTGCACAGGTCATCCCGCTCCATCTGCATCCCGGGCCGCAGGCTGATGACCATGCTGCGGTAATCGATGGGGTCACCCAGAGAGTAGATACAGGACACCGATGCCACAATGATGACATCCCGCCGCTCCGAAAGCGCCGCCGTGGCCGAGTGGCGCAGGCGGTCGATCTCATCGTTGATGGCGCTGTCCTTTTCAATGTAGGTATCGGTGCTGGGGATGTAGGCTTCGGGCTGGTAGTAATCGTAGTAGGAAACAAAATACTCCACCGCATTGTCCGGGAAGAACGAGCGGAACTCGGTGCAGAGCTGGGCCGCCAGCGTCTTATTATGGGCCAGCACCAGCGTGGGGCGGTTGCACCGGGCGATCACGTTGGCCATGGTAAAGGTCTTGCCGCTGCCGGTCACACCCAGCAGGGTCTGGCAGCGGTCGCCCCGCTCAACGCCCTCTACCAGCTGCTCAATGGCCTGGGGCTGGTCACCCGTGGGGGCATAGTTGGAGACGAGATGGAACTTTTCATCGGCCATGTCTCAGTTCTCCTTTCTGTTCTCAGATAGAACTACAAATAGTTGTACTTTTCATGTTGATTATAACACAATTATTTTATAATATCAATACGGCCTGAGCATCTCCCCGGTCTGGAAATCGTAGAACGGCAGGCGGTTGGCCTCCCGCATGGAGAAATATTCGCTCTCGGTCAGGATAATGTGATCCCGCAGATGCACCTTGACCAGCCCCAGTGCCCGGACGATATTCTCGGTGGCCATCAGATCCTCCCGCGAGGGCAGGGCCACGCCGTTGGGGTGGTTATGGCAGAGCACCACACTGTCGGTACCGCCCTTGAGGGCTGCCGCCACCACATCCTTGATCTCCAAACTCACCCGGTCGCTGGTGCCGTCCCGCAGCCAGAACAGCCCCTTGATGCGGCTGCGGCCATCCAGCGCAGCCAGCAGGGCGCGTTCCTGCACAGTCCCGGCAAACTGTGCCATCAGGTATTCGACCAGCTGGTCGGTGGTCTTCATGCATTTTTTTCCGTTGACCGCACACTGGGTATAGTATCTGCCGACCTGCGGCAAAAGATGCAGCATCCGGGCGGTAGAGGGGCCTACCCCCTCCACCGTCAGCAGATCCTCCTCGGAAGCATCCAGCACCCCGGCAAAGTCTCCGAACCGGTCCATGAGGACATGGGCAAGGCCGTTGGTGTCCTTGCGGGTGTTGGTGATGTAAAGGACATATTCCAGCGCTTCGTGGGGTTCCAGACTTTCCAGTCCGTACTGCTCTACCCGGGCGCGCATCCGCTGGCGGTGCCCCTTATGCTGGCTGCTTTCCTTCGCCATGGTCGTTCTCCTTTTGCGTTATTACTCTAATAGTACCGTTTTTTCAGCAAAACACAAGGGGGCACAGGAAATATTCTGCGTTGACTTCAAAGAAAGGGTGGTTTATTATAGAGAAAACCTCTCAGGCGCTTTGCGCCAGCTCCCCTGATAGGGGAGCCAAGAAACGTGGCTTGCCTCTCCTATCAGGAGAGGTGGCATTGCGCAGCAATGACGGAGAGGTTCTGTCCAAAGAACCATTTCCAACAAAAGGAACGATTTTATGAAACAATTTACTGCCACCGCAAACGACGAGGGCGTGCGGCTTTCCCGCTTTGTCCAGAGCGTGACGCGCGATCTCCCCACCAGCCTGCTGTACAAGAGCTTCCGCAACAAGCGGGTCAAGGTCAACGGCAAAAAGGGAGCCCCCGAGGATCGGCTCAAGGCGGGCGACCTCATTGAGCTGTACATCAACGATGAATTCTTCCCGCCCGAGGGCGCAAAGCCTGCAGCCCGCAAGCCTGCCCCCAAAAAGCAGCAGAACCAGCCCAGGGTGACCGTCATCTATGAGGACGAGAACATTGCCGTGCTGTACAAGCCCACCCACCTGCTCTGCCACAGCGACCGCACCGGCGATGCCAACCTTGTGGACGCATTCACCCAGTATCTGGCCCAGAAGGGCGAGTATGACGCAGGCGGCGAGAATCGCTTCAAGCCCGGTATCTGCAACCGGCTGGACCGTGGCACCGAGGGCCTTGTCATCGCTGCCAAGAGCTATGCTGCCCTGCGGGACATGAACGAGATCATCCGCACCGACCTGCTCAAAAAGGAATACTACACCATCACCGTGGGCATCCCCCAGAGCGGGCGGTTCACGGCCTGGTGGGAGCACGACGAGAAGAACAACAAGGTCAGCATCCACGCCCACCAATCTCAGGATGAGCGCCGCAAGCAGATCATCACCGATGTGGACGTGCTGCGCACCGCCGGGCCTTTTGCCCTGTGCAAGATCGGCCTGGTCACGGGCCGCACCCACCAGATCCGCGCGCATCTGGCCTACCTGGGCAAGCCGGTGCTTGGCGATATCAAATACGGCAACCGCAAGATGAACGAGCGCACCGGCACCAAGACCCAAGCCCTCTGCGCCGTCCGCATCAGCTTCCTCGACATCCCGGAGGAAAACAGCCTGCGCTATCTCTCCGGCAAGGTCATCAAGCTGAAGGACCCGCAGATCGTCAAACAGTTCGACGCGCTGGATAAGAATAAAGAAGGAGCAACATCATGGCAGACCTGAACGCCTATTTCAAAAGCATCATCGACCAGGACCGCGAGGCCGTGGTTATCTGCGACCTGGATCACACCATCCTCTATATGAACCCTGCCGCTGTGGTGGATTACGGCAAATACGGCGGAGCCGCCCTGCTGGGCAAAAGCCTTCTGGCCTGCCACAACCCCCATTCGGTGGAAGCCATCCGCAAGGTGGTCGAGTGGTTCGCGGCGGATGCCAGCCACAACATCGTCTATACCTACTACAATCCAAAGCATGTCCGTGATGTCTACATGGTTGCCCTGCGGGACGAGGACGGTACCCTGATCGGCTACTACGAGAAACATGATTCCCGAAAAGCTGAAACTATGAAGCAGTACGATTTGTTCTGACAAAGAAAGGCGAACTCCACACAAAAAAGACTTTGCCAGCAGATTCTCCATCGGCGGGAAGAGGAAGCCATCGTAGGTGGCGCAGGCCAGCACGATCCGGCCGCAGAGCCGAAGCCCTGAGGCGGGATGCTCCGCTCCGGTGTACCCCCTGCCAAAGGCCGCGGCTTGCATCCAAAAGAAAACCTGCTATACTGGAAGGGAATGAATCGCACTTTGTGCAGGAAAAGGAGAAATCAAGCTATGAAAACGAAACTGGGCATCGTGGGCTGCGGCTTTCTGGGCAATATTGTGGCCGACGCATGGAAGAACGGCCTGCTGCCAGATTACGAGCTGGTGGGTGTGACCAGCCGCACCCGTGCCTCCGCTGAAGCAACTGCCGCCAAAACCGGCTGCGCTGTCTGCGATACCGTGGATGCGCTGCTGGCACTGGAGCCAGAATACATCGTGGAGGCCGCCTCTGTTGAGGCAGTGCGTGCCATGGCGCTGCCGGTCCTGCGCCGGGGCGTGAATCTGATCATCCTGTCCATCGGTGCCTTCGCTGACCTTGCGTTTTACGAGCAGGTGCAGCAGGCCGCCCGGGAGGGCAGCGCCAAGGTGCATCTGGCAAGTGGTGCCATCGGCGGCTTTGATGTGCTGCAGACCGTGACCCTGATGGCACAGGCACAACAGCTGGAGGAAACCGCAGGCATCGAGACCCACACCGGTGCCCGGGGCTTCCGCAACACCCCTGTCTGGGCTGAGCATCTGCTGACCGACACGGAAAAGACCACCGTGTTCACCGGTAACGCCAAGGAAGCCATTGCCACCTTCCCCCGCCGGGTCAATGTGGCGGTGGCCACCTCTCTGGCCACCACCGGCCCTGAGATCACTGGTGTGACCATGCACTCGGTGCCCAACTGGGTGGGCGACGATCACCGCATCACTGCCGAGATCGAGGGCGTAAAGGCCGTGGTAGACATCTGTTCCTCCACCAGCGCCATCGCGGGCTGGAGCGCGGTCTCCCTGCTGCGCAACCTGTCCTCCCCCGTCTGCTTCTATTAAAGGAGGTTCTCCATGTTCCAGAAACTTGTTGCCATTGAGCCGGTCAGCCTGATCCCCAGTGCGGAGCAGGAGCTTTCCCGCTATGCAAAAGAGGTCCGGCTGTTTGAGGATATCCCCGCTGACAACGATGAGATCGTGCGCCGCATCGGAGATGCGGATGCCGCCCTGCTCAGCTATACCTCCCGCATCGACCGGGATGTGATCGAGCGCTGCCCCAACCTGCGTTACATCGGCATGTGCTGCAGCCTGTATTCCGAAGCAAGTGCCAATGTGGACATCGCCTTTGCCCGCAGCCGGGGCATCCGGGTATTGGGCATCCGGGACTACGGCGACCGGGGCGTGGTGGAGTATGTGCTCCATGAGCTCACCGGCATCCTGCATGGTTTTGGGATGCCCATGCTCCACGATGAGCCTGTGGAGATCTACGGCCTGAAGGTCGGCATCGTCGGGCTGGGCGTTTCCGGCCGGATGATCGCCAACGCCCTGCAGTTCCTGGGGGCGGAAGTCAGCTATTACAGCCGCAGCCACAAGCCGGACGCAGAAGCCGCAGGCATGGCCTACAAGCCCCTGCCCCAGCTGCTGGCCGAAAGCGAAGTGGTGTTCACCTGCCTGAACAAAAATGTTCTGCTGCTGGGCAGCGAGGAATTTGCCCAGCTGGGCACCGGCAAGGTGCTGTTCAACACTTCCATCGGCCCCGGCTTTGATTCCGCTGCACTGGAGCAGTGGCTCACCCTGCCCGGCAACCACTTCTTCTGCGACACCCGTGCCGCTGCCGGCCCGGTGAGCGAGGATTTCTTTGCCCGGGAGAATGTCCACTGCGCCAACGTCTCGGCAGGCCGCACAAAGCAGGCCTTTGTTCTGCTGAGCCAGAAGGTACTGGCCAACCTCCGCACGGCACTGGCCGATCTGAACGCAGAGTAATTTTTTTCCCGCAAAACCGTATAAGCAAAACGAACGCCTGCCGGGCTTTTCTCACTCGGCAGGCGTTCGTTCGTTTTTATGGGGTCGATTCGTTACTTTGCCAGCAGCTCGTCAGCCAGCACATCCATCTGTGCCTCAGCGGCGGCATTGGCGGCAGAGCGGATGGTCACAACGGCATCACAGACGGTGATGTTCTTCATGCCGTCCAGCTCGGCACGCATCAGCTTTGCAGCCATGGGGGCCCAGGTGCCGTTCTCCATCAGGCCAACGGTGCGGCCCTGGAAGTTCTTGGTCTTGAGGTGGGCCAGCAGATTCTCCATCGGCGGGAAGAGGAAGCCATCGTAGGTGGCGCAGGCCAGCACGATCCGGCCGCAGCGGAAGGCCTCAGTGACGGCATAGGAGACATCGGTGCGGGTCAGATCCATCTCCACCACCTTGGCACCCTTGGCGCGCAGCTTCTCAGCCATGGTGTGGGCGGCGGCTCTGGTGTGGCCGTGGATGGAAGCGCTGGCCACCAGGATCTTCTCCGGCTCCTCGGCCTTGTAGCTGGACCACAGGTCATAGTAGGTCAGGTACTTGCTCAGATCGCCGGTCAGCACAGGGCCGTGCAGGGGGCAGATGGTGGCGATATCCAGCGCGGCGGCCTTTTTCAGCAGAGCCTGCACCTGCGGGCCGTACTTGCCCACGATGTTCAGGTAGTAGCGGCGGGCCTCGCTGGCCCAGTCGGCGTTTTCGTCAAACCTGGCCACTGCACCAAACCGGCCAAAGCCGTCTGCAGAGAAGAGCACCTTTTCACTGCTCTCATAGCTCACCATGACCTCGGGCCAGTGCACCATGGGGGCAAGCACAAAGGTCAGGGTGTGGGTGCCCAGGCTCAGGCTCTCGCCGTCCTTCACCACCACGCGGCGCTCCTTGGCAACGGCATCCGCCCCAAAGAACTGATCCATATACAGAAAGGTCTTGGCGTTGCCCACCACCTGCATTTCCGGGTAGAGGGCGGCCAGTCTGGCGATATTGGCACCGTGGTCAGGCTCCATGTGGCTGACCACCAGGTAATCCGGCTTGCGTCCGGCCAGTGCCTCGGTCAGGTTGGCAAGCCAGGGCTCCGTGGCACGGTTGTCCACCGTATCCAGAATGGCGGTCTTTTCGTCCAGAATGACATAGGAATTGTAGCTCACACCGGTGGGCACCGGGTACTGGCTCTCGAACAGGTCAATGGTGGTATCGTCCACACCCACGCCCAGAATGGCTTCGCTGATCCTTTTCACGCTCATAGCAGACATCCTCTCTATCCATATTGCTGTGCCGGAAAAGCGGCAGTATAATACTAATAACGGTTCCTAGTATAGCACATTGTTAAAGATTATTCAAGCTCCTCCGGCAGTCTTGCTGCCACCGGCCGGCCCGGCTCGTTGTCCAGCTCCAGCAGGGCTGCCGCGCTGGCATCATCCAGGCTCTGGACACTGCGGAGCTTGCGGCTGATGGCCCGGCTGCGGACACCAATGAGGTTGTCCAGCTCTTCATCGGTCTGGCGCAGGCGCTGCTGCATCTTGGAGAGCCCCTGCCCGAACTTGTCGAACTCCGTCTTAACGGCACCCAGCAGCTGCCAGACCTCGCCGGAGCGCTTCTGGATGGCAAGGGTCTTGAAGCCCATCTGCAGGCTGTTGAGCAGAGCCGCCATGGTGCTGGGGCCTGCAATGTTCACCTGATAATCCCGCTGCAGCATCTCCAGCAGACCGGCGTTCACCACCTCGGCGTACAGCCCCTCAAAAGGCAGGAAGAGGATGCCAAAGGTCGTGGTGTAGGGCGGTTCCACATACTTTTCCCGGATATCCTTTGCCTCGCTCCGCAGCACCAGTTCCAGCGCATGGCGGGCATTCTCCACCGCCTGCGCATCGCCGGAGGCCTGGGCATCCTGCAAGTGCGCGTAGGTATCGCCGGGGAACTTGGAGTCGATGGGCAGCCAGACCGTGCCGCCGTCCGTGCCCGGCATCTTGATGGCATATTCCACCCGCTGGGTGCTGCCCGGAATGGTGGCCACATTGGTCTCATACTGCTCCGGGGCCAGGATCTCTTCCAGAATGGCCCCCAGCTGGATCTCACCCAGAATGCCGCGGGTCTTAACGCCCGAGAGCACCTGCTTCAGCCCGCCCACATCGGCGGCAAGGTTCTGCATCTCGCCCAGCCCCTTGTACACCTGTTCCAGCTGGTCGTTCACAGCCTTGAAGCTCTCGGTCACCCGCTTCTGCAGGGCATCCTGCAGTTGCTCGTCCACAGTGTGGCGGATCTCATCCAGCTTTTTGGCGTTCTCGGCCTGCAGGGCGGTCATGTTTTCCGCAAGGGTCTTGCGCAGCTCTTCCAGCTTCTGGGTGTTGGCGGCCTCCAGACTCTGGAGCCGCTGGGTCAGGATCTGCTGCTGGCCGCTCTGGCCCTGTGCCAGTGTAGTGCTCATGCTCTGCACTGAGGTCTGCAGCGTCTCACTGACGCTGCGGATGGCGGTGTAATTCTGCTCCGCCATTGCCGCCTGTCTGGCCGCAAAGTCTTTTGCCTGTGCATCGAGCTGCTGCTGCATCCAGCGCTTGAGCTCCTCGTAGTCTCCCCCGTTCCGGGGCTTGTTCAGTTTCCAGAGCACCGCTGCCAGCAGCAGGCAGATGGTGACCAGCAGCAGGGTGTACAATCCAGCTAAAAATTCCATTGATTATAAGTCCTCGAAATCGACCAATTCTTTCCGGGTATCCAGCGCATCGCCATAAAGGCCCACGCCGTCCACCTCGCACTCGCCCGACTGGTTATCATAGGGGTCGGAGCGGAACCCGTACATCGGCGGGTCAAAGGGTGCCTCAAAGGCGCGGTTTGCCACCATGCGCCCGGTATCCAGACTGCCGAAGTAGTGGCGGCGCAGCTCTTCCTCGCCCTGCCGTGCCATGGAGGCACCAAACGAGCAGTCGGCATACATCCAGCCCTTGGGGGCAATGTAGAACATGGCCCAGTCGTGGCAGCCCACGCCGGTGGGCGACACCGACAGGCCGCTCTGCCAGCGGGCCGGAATGCCCACCAGACGGCAGAGGGTGATGAAGGTCAGGGCCATAATGCCGCAGTCACCGCGCCGGTTCCGTGCGCAGCGGTCGGGCAGGCAGTCCTGCACAAAGTAGGCGGGCTGATAGTGATACCGCACGTTCAGGGTAACGTAATCATAGATGCGCTTTGCCTTTTCCGCCGGGTCGGTGATCCCTTCGGTCAGCTGTGCGGCCAGCGCCCGCAGATAGGGCGTGAACACGATATGCGGGGCCTGCTCCTCGGTATCAAAGGTCGGCTGTTCCGGTGCAGGCACAAAGTCCAGCGGGTCAGCATAGACTGCCGTTGTCTTGTAACGGTACTGCACCCCGAAGCGGCGGTTTTCGGTCAGGTCAGCCTCCCAGCAGACCGTGCGCTGGGGGGCGTTTGCATCGGCGATGCGGCCCGGCTGCTCGGTAAAGCTCTGCAGCTCGATCTCGCTCTGGGCCAGGCATTCCGCCGGGATGGGCAGCCAGGCGCGGACGTGTACGCTCTCCCGGCCCTCTGCCTTTGCCTTGGCCAGAGCAGCGGCAAAGGCCTCATCCGACATTCCCACGCTGGTCTTCAGCGTGATGCGGGCACTGGCCTGCCCTTCCCGCTCCATCTGGTCATGGATGCGGCGGCGGCGCTCCCGGGCCAGCGCGGCCGGGGCGGGCGGGTCGAGCTGACGGGCGGCAAGGTCGGCGTGGGTGGCGATCAGCGTTTCGGCAAAGCGGTCAAGGTAGTGCTTCTCCCCTTCCACAAACCGCCAGTCCACCCGGCCCTCATGCACCAGCTGGCGGAACTCCTCCACCGTGAAATCCCGCACAAGGCCCTGCATCCGGGCCACGGCCTGTGCCTCGTTCCAGCAGTATTCCTGCGGCAGACGGCACATGATCTCCTTCTGCACCAGCAGGGCATCCCGCAGCGCGTCCACGCCGTGGGGCACAGGGTTGGCGGGCTGCTCGTACTCCGGCATTTCCAACCCCTGACTGCGGGGGCTGTTCTGGGTCTCCGTCCAGTCCTCGGCCAGATATTCATCGATCCGTGCCACGGCTTCTTTGTAATAGCCCGCGGCCTTCAGCCGCTCTACATCATCGGGCAGACCGACGTTCAGATGCACAAATGCTTCGTTCAGATCTTTCATCCTGTTTCATCCTTTCTCTCAGGCGCACTGCTCTTCCCAGAAAGCAGTGGCTTCCACCAGCCAGTTCTCGGCATCTGTTCCGGTGCCGATGCCGCAGACGTGAGGTGCATTGTTGAACACCCGGTAAACATGCTTGACGTGATTGGCCTGCAGGGCAGCTTCCAGCTGCGGTCCCTGCCGCCAGTAGACCAGCTCTTTCAGCAGCGTGTCGTTCACACCGTGCCAGTGGTAGGTGGCGGGGTAGTCCGGCGTGATCTCATCCGAAAGATTCCGGGTATAGTATTTGGGGCCGTACGCGCCGATATCCTGAATGACATGGTAGATGGGCTTGATGTAGGTCATATCGTTGATGGGGTAGCCCAGCAGCAGGGCGGCAGGCTTGGGCACATTGTAATGCTGATACCCCACCGATTCCGTGCCGAACAGACCCGTCAGGTGGCCGCCCATGGAATATCCCACGATGGCGTACTGCTCCGGCTGGATGCCAAACTCCGCAGCGTGTTCCTCAATGTACTGCACGGCCCGGCCGATGTCCTCCAGCGGAGCA
>ULQS01009575.1_pt1 | contig 14245 bp, 9 predicted proteins | sample 1954751 | NCBI WGS metagenome assembly ULQS01 (sample SAMEA4835662, study PRJEB28245) | human gut metagenome | biome: gut microbiome; material: fecal sample | place: Denmark | collected 2008 | reverse complement strand
CCTGCCGGGAGAGCGACGGTTGCCTGTTCCTCACCGGGGACCAGCCTTTCCTTAGCGTGGAGACCCTGCACCGGCTGATTAACGCATGGGAGAAGGAACCCGGCGGCATATGGGGATGCGAGTTTGAGGGGCGCTTTTCCATCCCCTCTATCTTCCCTGCCGCTGTGTATGGGGAGCTGCTGACGCAGGATGGCGATGTGGGCGGACGGGAGGTCATGCGGGCCCACCCGGAGCTGGTGCATACCATCCCTGCACCCCCGCAGGAGCATTTTGATATCGATACCGTGGCGGACCTGACTACAGCACAGCAAAAATAACCGAGAAGGAGCAGCCGGCGGGCTGTTCCTTTTTTCTGCGCCGTACCCGCTATCATGCAAAAACACCCCCGTCCTTGCGGACGGGGGGCTTTTGTGTAAAACACGATGAGAAATGGAGCTGTCTTATTTGGTAGAGTTCATCCCTTAGATGATCTCCAATCCCTTAGCTCTAAAAGGATTTTCATTCAGTTACTCTGAATTAGTCCTCTTTGAACTCATAGTCCTTGCCGGGCAGGATAGCGTTCAGGATGATACCGAACACAGCAGCGCAGGCCAGACCACCGAATGCAACACTACCGATGACGATGTTCTTATGGCTGAAGCCCAGACCGGATACCAGAATGATAGCGGTGATCAGAACGTTACGCATATTAACATAGTCAACCTGGTTCTCAACGATGGTACGGATACCGGTAGCAGCGATCATGCCGTACAGTACGAAGGAGATACCGCCGATGATGGCAACAGGGATGGAGTTGATGACTGCCTCAAACTTGGGAGACAGGGAGAGGATGATAGCCATGACAGCAGCAATACGCATTACGAAGGGGTCGAATACGCGGGTCAGGGCTACTACGCCGGTGTTCTCGGAGTAGGTGGTGTTGGCAGGGCCGCCGAGCAGACCAGCCAGGGAGGTACCGATACCGTCGCCCAGCAGGGTGCGGGTCAGACCGGGATCAGCAATGAAGTTCTTGCCGCAGGTAGCGCCGATAGCCATAATGTCGCCAACATGCTCAACCATTGCAGCAACGGCAACCGCCAGACCGGCAACGATAGCGTCAGCATTGAACTTGGGCAGATGGAAGTTGGGAAGACCAACCCAGTTAGCAGAACCAACAGCGCTGAAATCAACAGCACCCACGATGATGGCAACGATGTAGGAAACGATCAGGGAGATAAGAACGGGGATGATCTTGATCATGCCCTTGCCCCAGGTGTTGCAGATGATGATCACGAGAATCGGAACAATGCCCAGCATCCAGTTGGTGAACAGGTTGTCAATAGCGGAGCCGGCGAGGTTAATACCGATGAGGATGATCAGCGGGCCGCAGACCGCAGGGGGGAACAGCTTCATAACTCTCTTGGTACCCAGAACCTTGATCAGGATAGCGAGAATTACATACAGACCGCCAGCAGCAACTACGCCGCCGGTCGCATACTCTTTGCCGTACTGGGGGATAATAGCCTGATACATACCCAGGAAAGCAAAGGAGGAACCCAGGAATACGGGAACCTTGCCCTTGGTGATGAAGTGGAACCACAGGGTAGCAACACCAGCGCAGAACAGGGTAACGGAAGCGGAAAGGCCCACAATACCCTCGCCATAGCTGTTGGTCAGAACGGGAACCACAATGGTAGCGCCGAACATGGCGAAGCACTGCTGCAGGCCCATGATAATGGACTTGCCCCAGCCGAGTTCCTTACGAGCATCATAAATGCCTGTAACTTTAGTACTCATTAAATTTGCCTCCTCAATGATTTGGATTCTCCATTTCTCTTGGTCTATCGAACCTCTGCATCAAGACCGAGTGCGCCCATTTATGTACTTACACATCGGCACGGATTTCTTGCGAAATCTCTTTAATGCAGCATCCTTATTATATCGTGTGTTCATAAAAAATTCAATATCTCGGCCCCCGGTTTTCCGTATTCCACAATTTACAGTTTTTGATGTTGTGCATTTTGCCATCACCCATTGGAGAAACTCCCCAATATCTCCCCTATCATTTTCAATTATATTTGGAATGTTATAAATATATTCCTATTGAGATATGTTAAATATGTCCTAAAATATGCTGCTATTTTCTCCGTTTTTGCACCCTTTGCAATAAACTTGTTCGATAATTCGGTCCTTGAGGGATATTTTATGCTGTTAAGATTATGTTAATACACCACAAAGACATAGAAACAGGCACCCACCACAGAGGGCAGGTGCCTGCATTTTTAGTGGCTATTGCGCGCGCTTTTGGATAGAATTACTTCTTCTCAGCAGCGGCTTTTTCCTGCAGGGCCTTCAGCATGCGCTCGGGAGTGATGGGCATCTCGGTGAAGCGGCAGCCGGTCGCATTGTAGATCGCGTTGGCGATGGCGGGGGCGCCGGGAACCATTGCAGGCTCGCCGATACCACGGGCGCCATAGGGGCCGGTCTCCTCGGGATGCTCAACGCCCATGGCGATGAAGGTCTCGGGGGCATTATCGATGGTGGGGATCTTGTAGTCCACGAAGGACTTATTGAGGACTTTACCATCCTTGAGCTTCAGCTCCTCGAACAGTACAGTACCCAGAGCCTGCATCATACCGCCCTCTACCTGAGCCTTATACAGCTCGGGGTTGACGATGTGACCGGGGTCGCAGCTCTCTACCATCTTCTTTACTTCGATGATACCGGTCTCGGTATCGACCTCAACCTCGGCGCCGGCTACAGCGGTGGTCCAGAACGCGGCGGGCTTGGGGGAATAACCGGTAGCGGGATCATAGTTGATGTTATTGGGCAGGGTAAAAGTGCCTACGCCGATGGCGGGACCGCCGTAACCGGAGCCGTCCTCAAACGCCAGACCCAGTGCCAGATCGGACATGGGCATACGGCTTTCGGGGTGGTTGCGGTTGATGATCCAGCCGTCCTCAAGGTACAGCTCACGCTTGATGTAGCCCAGCTTGATTTGAGCCAGATCCAAAAGCTTCTCCTTCAGATCCTCGGCAGCCAGCTTGATCGCATTACCGGCGCAGTAGGTGATACGGGAGGCAACGGTCTGCCACTCATAGGGGGTATGGTCGGTATCGCCGGTGCGGATGGTGAACTTGGAGGGATCGCAGCACAGAACCTCGGCGGCAATCTGGGTTAGGGCAGTATCGGAGCCCTGGCCGATATCGTGACCGGAGGTCATCAGGAAGAAGGTGCCGTCCTCATTCATACGAATGATGGCAGCGGAGCCAGCGTTGGTGGGCTGAGAGGGGGACTTCCAGCCGCCGGCAATGCCCTTGCCGCGTACCTTGTGGGGGCCGGAGGGAGGATCGCAGGGCTTATCGTACTGAATGGCCTCAGCGACCTGATCCAGGGCCTCCAGGAAGCCGCAGGATTTCATGATCTCGCCGGTACCGGTGGACTTGCCGGGGGCCAGACCGTTGACACGGCGGATCTCGATGGGATCCATGCCGATCTCCTTGGCAACCTCATCGATGTTCTGCTCGATACCGAAGTGGATCTCGCACATACCGAAACCACGGTAGGGGCCGCCTACGGGGTTGTTGGTGTAAACGCAGTAAGCGTCGGTCTTAACATTGTCGAACTCATAAGGGCCGGTGGAAGCAAAGCCGGAGGCCTTAACGATGTTTACGCCGTACTCGGTGTAGGCGCCGCCATCCCAGTAGAAGTCGTTCTGAACCGCCAGGAACTTACCGTCGCTCTTACGAACTGCGGTCTTGATCTTGGTGTACAGACCCTGACGAACATAGGAGTTGACAAACTCTTCCTCACGGGTGTATTCCATCATAACGGGACGGCCCTTGCTGTGCATGGCCAGAGGAATGATGATACCTTCGATGGTGGTACCGGCCTTGGCGCCGAAGCCGCCGCCCACATAGGGGGAGATGATACGCATCTTGTTCAGCGGGATATCAAAGGAGGCAGACAGCGCCTGACGAACCGCATACGGGGACTGGCAGGAAGCCCAAACAGTGCACTTACCGTCTGGCTCGTACTGGGCTACTGCAATGTGGTTCTCGATGGGGGTATGCTGAACATGGGGAACATGGTACTCATGCTCGGTGATGTAGTACTCGTCAGGATGCTCCTCGGCATACTTGAAGGCCGCATCGGCATCGCCCTTACGGATGATGTGATGGTGGGAGATGTTGGTATGAGCCTGCGGGTGGAAGATGGGAACTACTTTATATGTATGCAGCTCGGGATGGATGAGGATGGCATCCTTGGCCATACCCTCCATGGGGTTATTGATAACGGGCAGGGGCTCGTACTCGACCTTGACCAGCTCGCAGGCGGCCTCGGCGATCTCCGGGGTCTCGGCTGCAACGGCAACAACGGGCTCACCGCAGAACTTAACGGTATTGACTGCCAGGAAGTTTTTATCCTCCAGGTACAGACCGCCGCGCTTGGTGTAGTAGTCGCCGGTGATTACATCATGTACGCCCTTCAGTGCCTTGGCGGCGGAAACATCGATGCTCAGGATCTTGGCATGGGCATAGGGGCTCTTTACGCACTTGGCATACAGCATACGGGGCCATTTCATATCGCCCACATACTTGGCAGCGCCGGTAACTTTCTTAACGCCGTCTACACGCGGAACACTTACGCCAATATATTTACTCATTATTTGGCACCTCCATTCATGCGCTCGGCAGCGTCCTCAATCGCCTCGATAATTCTCTTGTAGCCGGTGCAGCGGCACAGGTTACCGGACATGTAATGGACGATCTCATCACGGGTGGGATGGGGATTTTCGCGCAGCAGAGCGGTAGCGGAAACGATGAAGCCGGGAGTGCAGTAGCCGCACTGCAGGGCAGCGTGGTCAATAAAGGACTGCTGGATGGGAGAGAGGTTGCCCTTCTCATCGGCAAAGCCCTCAACGGTCTCGAAGTGCTTGCCGTCCATCTCGGGGGCCAGCATCAGGCAGCCGTTGATCAGTACACCGTCAACGATCATGGCGCAGGCACCGCACTCGCCGGCGCCGCAGCCTTCCTTGGCACCGGTCAGGTCCAGCATATCGCGGATAACATTCAGCGCGGTCTTATTAGCCGGTACATCCAGCTCATATTCCTCGCCGTTTACAAAGAAATCAACATGATAAGTTTTCATTTTTCGGCACGCTCCTTTCTCATACAGAAAGCTCGGCCAGGCTTCTGCGTACAGCAACCTTTACCAGGCTGATGCGGTACTCGGCGGAAGCACGGACGTCGCTGATGGGAGAAACCTCGCTGCCGGCAAGCTCCGCTGCCTCACCGATGAGCTCGGGGGTCAGCTTCTTGCCTTTCAGCAGGGCCTCGGTCTTGGGCAGACGAATGGGGGTAGGAGCGCAGGAGCCGATGGCTACGCGGTAGTCCTCACCAAACTTACCAACTGTAGCACAAACGGTAGAAAGGTCTACCTCCTTACGGCGGTCAAACTTGGTGAATACAGCCTTCTGGCCTTCCACATAGGGGATCTTGAGGCCGATGGCCATCTCGCCGGGCTTGAGGCCGACCTTACGCACGAAGATGAAGAATGCGCCGCGGGCGATTCTCTCTTCCTGGCTTTCGCCAGCCCAGCTCACCAGGGAGACCTCACGCTGACCCTCGGGACCTACTACGACCAGCTTGGCGTCGCAGGCAACGAGAGGAGTGACGGTATCCGCCAGAGGAGAAGCGTTGATGACATTGCCGACACTGGTAGCGCGGCCGCGTACCAGCTGGGAACCCAGAACGGAAGCCGCCTGAGCGTAGAAGGGGTAATTCTCCTTCACGATCTCACTTTCGGAGATCTCCTTGCAGGTAACGCATGCGCCAATGTACAGGCCGTCCTTCTTGGAGAAAGTGATCTCCTTCAAGCCGGGAATACGCTTGATGTCGATCACGGCTTCCGGGTTAATGAGGCGCTCGCGCAGACGAATCATTACATCGGTACCACCATTCAGGATGGTATACTTACCTTCGTACTCTTTCATCAGTTCGAGAGCTTCTTCCACAGAACCCGGAGCGAAATAGTTAAATTCCTTCAATGTAAGCACTCCTTTTTGATTGGTTTTATGCAGAGTAACACTTATACAGCATCTACATTATAATATTGGAGGCCTGTCAATTCAATTCCTTTTGATCGATTTTGATATTCTGCCTAATTCCGGCCCTCTAATTTGTGAAAAATGGAATATAGCACCTTGTAAATACTACACAATAAAATAAAAAACCGCCCGTGATTTTTGTCAGAACGCCGTTCGGCGGGATTCGTTCACTTTTGATAAGATGAACGAAAATGTTCTTATGCTCTTGTTCATATATCCTAATACCTGTTAAATTATTAACTCACTTTATTTCGATAATTTTCATTTTTCTATGAAAATTCACCAAAAAATTTATTGCTTTCTTGGCGGCAAAAAAGCTCTTCCGCCATTTACTTTTATTCTGCTTTCCTTTATAATGTAGATAAATAACAAATAGAGTAGGGGAACTGCGGCCTTTTCACGCTCCGGCCTTGCAGCCTGCTTTATTTGTCATGGGCACCGCCCCGCTTCCCTACCGCTGCGGACGGTGCTTACCTACATCATTTTGGGAGGTCTTTACTTATGTCCAAAAAACCTTTGGAAGGCATCCGTGTACTGGATTTTACCAATGCGCTGGCAGGCCCCTACTGCTCCATGATGCTCGGCAATATGGGCGCCGAGGTCATCAAGGTGGAGAAACCCGGTACCGGCGATGACAGCCGCGGCTATGGCCCGTTTGTCAATGGCCAGAGCGGCTATTTTGTCAGTGTAAACCACGGCAAAAAGAGCGTCGTCTGCAACACCAAGGATCCCGAGGGCGTTGAGATGTTCAAGGATCTGGTGAAGCATGTCGATATCGTGGTGGAAAACCTGAAGGCCGGCGCCATGAACCGCATGGGTCTGGGCTATGAGGAGCTCAAGAAAGTCAACCCCAAGCTCATCTATGTAGCTATCTCCGGCTTTGGCCAGACTGGCCCCTATGCCCCCCGCCCCGCCTACGATATGGTAGTGCAGGCCATGGGCGGCGTAATGAGCATCACCGGCGAGCCCGGCGGAAAGCCTGTCCGCGTCGGCGCTTCTATCGGCGATATCATTGCCGGTATCTTTGGTGCTTTTGGCGCCGTTACCGCCCTGTATAAGCGCGCCATCACCGGCGAAGGCGATATGGTGGATGTGGGTATGCTGGATTGCCAGCTCGCCATCCTGGAAAACGCCATCATCAAGTATTCCGCTACCGGCGTCGTGGCCGGCCCTCTGGGTGCTGTTCACCCCACCGTTACTCCCTTCCAGGCATTTGAAACCAAGGATAACTATGTCATCGCCGCCTGCGGCAATAACCGCCTGTACGCGGCCTTCTGCAACGCGCTGGGCTGTCCGGAACTGATTGACGATCCCCGCTTTGATACCAATATGCACCGCAACCAGAACCTCAAGCTCATTGGTGATCTGCTGACTGAAAAGACCCGTACCAAGACCACCGCTGAGTGGCTGGATATTCTGGAAAAGGCCGGCGTGCCCTGCACCGGCATCAATACCGTAGATAAGCTGTTTACCGATCCGCAGGTCGCGGCCCGCAACATGCTCATCGAGGTAGACCAGCCCGGCATGGGCAAGGTCAAGATCGCCGGCAACCCGGTGAAGATGGCTTCCGTTGAGGCCGATGCCGACCATCATCCTGCTCCCGCCCTGGGCGATTCCACCCGCGATATTCTGGTGAATATGCTGGGCTGGGAAGAGACCAAGGCCGACGAGTATGTCGAAAAGTTCCACTAAGTTTTTTGTGCAAGTCCCGCTTGCCGGAGACGCTCCTCCGGCAGGCGGCAACCCATATACTCTCTGAAAGAAGGATAAAACTATGACCAAACTTGAAGACCTGATTGAACGCAAAGGTTCAATCGCTCTCGGTGGCGGCCAGGCGCGTATCGAAAAGCAGCATGAGCAGGGCAAAATGACCGCTCGTGAGCGTCTCGAGACCCTGTTCGATCCCAACACCTTTGTTGAGATCGATGCCTTCGTTGTCCATCGCTGCTACTACTTTGGCCAGGAAAAGCAGCACTTCCCCGGTGATGGTGTTGTTGGCGGCTACGGCAAGGTAGATGGCCGCATCGTCTACGCTTATGCCCAGGATTTCACCGTTGTCGGCGGCTCCATGGGCGAAGTTCAGGCCAATAAGATCTGCAAGATCCTTGAGAATGCCCGCAAGGTCGGCGCTCCCGTAGTCGGCATGAATGATTCCGGCGGTGCCCGCATCCAGGAAGGTCTGGACGGTCTGGAAGGCTACGGCAAGATCTTCTTCCGCAATACCGCTGCCTCCGGCGTTGTTCCGCAGATCACCGCCATCATGGGCCCCTGCGCCGGCGGCGCCGTTTATTCCCCCGCTCTCACCGATTTCATCTTCCAGGTGAATAAGACCGGCAAGATGTTCATTACCGGCCCCGATGTTATCAAATCCGTTACCGGCGAGCAGATCGATGCTGAAAAGCTGGGCGGCGCTATGACCCACAACCGCGTCAGCGGCGTTGCGCACTTCATGGCCTCCGATGATACCGATTGCATCAACCAGATCCGTCGTCTGCTGAGCTACCTGCCCTCCAACTTCCGCGATTCCGCTCCCACCATCTTCAATGGTGACGATCCCAACCGCATTGCCGATCAGCTGGATACCATCATCCCTGATAATCCCAACAAGGCGTATGATATGTACGATGTCATCAAGGCCATCACCGATGGCGGCGAGTACATGGACTACATGGGCATGTATGCCCCCAATATGATTACCTGCTTTGCCCGCTTCAATGGCCGCTCCGTTGGTATTATCGCCAACCAGCCCAAGGCCATGGCCGGCTGCATGGATATCAACTGCTCCGATAAGGCTGCACGCTTTATCCGTACCTGCGATGCCTTCGGCATTCCGCTGCTCACCCTGGTAGATGTTCCCGGCTTCCTGCCCGGTTCCACCCAGGAGCACGGTGGTATCATCCGCCACGGCGCCAAGGTCATCTATGCCTACTGCGAAGCCACCGTTCCGAAGGTTACCATGATCCTGCGTAAGGCCTACGGCGGCGCTTACTTGGCCATGTGCTGCAAGGACCTGGGTTCCGATATCGTATACGCCTGGCCCACCGCTGAGATCGCCGTTATGGGCGCCGAGGGTGCCGCCAACATCATCTTCCGTAAGGCCACTCCCGAGGAGCGCGCTGAGCTGATCGATGAGTACAAGCGCGAGTTCAATAACCCCTACAAGGCTGCCGAGCGCGGCATGGTGGATGATGTCATTATCCCCTCCACCTCCCGTCAGATGATCATCGCTGCCATGGAGATGCTCGATGGCAAGGTCGTGGAAGCTCCCAGAAAGAAACACGGCAATGTTCCGCTCTAATCAAAAGGAGCGTGAATAATATGATGTATCTGTATATTGCCATTGCTCTGCTGGTCGGGCTGCTGCTGGGAAAAGCGCTCTTTGGCAAAAAGGCCACTCCCGCGCCTGCCCCGGCCCCTGTGGCCGCAGTTCCTGCCGCCCCGCAGGAGGATGAGGATGAGATCGCAGCAGTCATCGCCGCCATTGCCGCTATGATGGGCTGCGCGCCGGAACAGGTACGCATCCTTTCCCTGCGTGAGGATTCTCCCTGGAGACCCACCTTACTAATTTCTGATGGAGGACAAATCGATGAAAAGATTCCTGATAAAAATAAATGGAAAAACATATGATGCTGAGGTAGAGGTCGTCGGCACCTCCGCCTCCGCTCCCGTAGCGGCGCCCGCAGCTGCCCCCCGTGCCGCTGCTCCCGCTGCCGCTCCGGCTCCTGCCGCTGCCCCCGCAGCCGGCGGCCCCGCCAATGTCACCTCCCCCCTGCCCGGCACCGTTCTGCGTCTGTGCAAGAATACCGGTGATACCGTTGCGGCCGGCGAGGTCGTCATGATCGTTGAGTCCATGAAGATGGAGAACGAAGTCGTCGCTCCCGAGGGCGGCCGCATCGCCTCCATTGCCGTTGCAGCCGGCTCCGCCATCAATACCGGCGACCTGCTGTTCACTCTCGGCTAAAAGCTCTCACAGCATAATGCCTAATGCGGCGCTATTGTTTTGTGTGTTTATCACAATGCAATAGCGCCGCATTTTTGCAACATTTTTGATATATTTTCCATACCATTATTATTTTGTGTGTATTGCACCATTTATATAGTTTTTTATTGTGCAAAATATATATGTCAAAATTCATCAAAAAGGAATCAAATTTTCTACAATGTAAAAATTCCACAACACCTATTGCATTTTATATTATTTAATAGTAGAATAGCTATTAGAAAGAACATGGGTAAGTAGTAAACAGCTGCTCCCTGTTTCCATTATTTCCGCCGAGGCGGAACCGCAAAGGGGGCGACACGCATGGATACCAATTACGGCATCTCGATGAACTCTATTCTCCGCATGGATATCCTGCATGATGCCCGCCTGCTGGCCGGTGCTTCCGGCACCGATCAGATCGTTACCTCGGTCAGCGTCATGGTCGATCCCAACATCGTCAGTGCTGTGACCGGCGGTGAGCTGCTGGTTTCCACCGCCTACGCCATCCGGGAGAATATCCCCCAACTTATGCAGCTGGTCCCTCAGCTGAAGGAACACGGCGTGGTAGGCCTTGGCTTGAAGTTCAACAGCTATATCAATGAGATGCCGCAGAACATCCTCGATCTCTGCAATGAGCTGAGCTTCCCGCTGTTCGAGATCCCCAACAGCATCTCTTTCTCCCAGATCATCACCCCCATCATGACCACCATCGTCAATAATCAGGCACAGACCCTGGGGGATATCTACGAGCTGCAAAAGGCGCTGACCGCTACCATGCTGGGCGGCGGCAACCTGCAGTCCATCGTACAGACGCTCTTTGACCGTTTTGGCAACAGCGTCGCCATTTACAATGACTTCTTTTCTTCTTTTGTGCTGGCCTGCAGCGAGCAGCGCCGTGAAAGCATTTCGCGTCGGATGGAAAATCTCGTCCGTTCCGGCTCCTCCAGCAAAGAGACTGTCTCCCTGATGAGCAGCCGTGAGGTCGATAGCATTGATGGCCTCATCTGCAATAAGATCATCATCCCCATTTACAGCGATAAGAAAAAATACGGCAGTATCTACATCTGGGAGGACAACCGCGAGATCACCGGCGTAGACCTGGCCGTTCTGGAAGCTTCTACTTCCCTCATCGCGCTGGATATGATCAAAAAGATCTCGATGTACGAGATGGAAAACAATCACAAGGCCACCTTTCTTGATGACCTTTTGGTTCACGATGAGGAACGGCAGCGCAAGTCGCTGGCCAATGCCGAGTACTTCGATTTCGATGTGGATGCTGAGCACCGTGTGGCGGTCATTCGGGTCCTTTCCGGCAGCTCCACCATCGGCAATAGCTCCCTTTACAAAACCAACAACAGCATTGTCAATATCCTGCGGCGCATCAGCCGCGATAGCAGCATCAAGGTTCTGTTCGTCAATAAGTGTGACAGCATCGTGCTGGTCTTTGAATCCCCCCTGCGGGAAGATGAAGAATACCGCCGGCTGCTGCAGGCGTTCATCGATACCGCACTTTCCTCTTTAGAGGCGGAGGGGATTCTCGCCATGGCGTCTATCGGCGTCGGCCGCAGCTATGCTGATGCCACCAGCCTGTGGAAGAGCTTTAATGAAGCCCGCCGCGCGGCTGCCTGCTGGAACATTGATAATTCCCGTGTCCACTACTTTGAAAAGCTCGGCGTTTATCGCTTCCTTTCCTACGAAAATCTCCGCCCGGAGCTCATCATCTTCTACAATGAAACGCTCAAGGTGCTGGTGGATTACGACCACGACCGCGATTCCGAGCTGGTACATACCCTTTCGCTTTACTTCAAGTGCGGCGGTAATCTCAAGCGTCTGGCAGAAGAAATGGGGGTCCACTACAATACTGTGGCCTACCGCATCCAGCGCATCAAGGAGCTGGCCCATGTCAGCTTTGATAACGCCGACCAGATGCTGAATCTGCAGATCGCCCTTAAGATCTATGAAGTCAACTTCCACCGCTGAGGCCATCTCGGCCCAGCTGCTGGCCCTGCTGCCGCAGCACCCCGCGGAGACCACCGTTCATTCGGTGTTCCATACCTCGGCCAATCTGCTGTATCAGGGGCAACTGGTCACTCTGCTGGATGATACCCGTCCGCTTTATCCCTGTGCCGTACGGCTTGGCGGTTCTATTCCGTCCGTTGCCGCCGGGGAACCCGCTCTCCTTTCGCGGGAGCGCATCACCTTCCCCCACAGCGGCCACACCATCGAGCTTCACCGGGCGGCCGTCACTTCCCTTTCGCTTTTCTCTCCGTTGCTTCCCCTGCAGCTGCCCCACCCGGCGGCTCCGCAGGCCCTGCGGGAGATCATCCTTTCCAACGGCAAGCCGGAAGGCTTCGCTCCTCTGTTTACTATTTTGGAGGACGACCCCTCTCCCCTGCCCGATAACCTCTATGTCCGCTATGCGGCAGAGCGCATCCCCGCTCTATTCGCCGCCCTGCGGCAGAAGGATGCCGAAGCCGCCGCTGAGGCTGCCTATTCCATCGCCGGCTGCGGCATTGGGCTCACCCCCTCCGCCGATGACTTCCTTTGCGGAGTCATGGCGTCGGTACTGGCTTCGGCCATTGCCCGCGGGGAACAAAATGAATGGCTGCCCCTTACCGCCGCTATGGCCGAACGAGCTGCCCCCCGCACCAATCTCATCAGTGCCGCATTTCTGCGGCAGGCTGCCGCCGGGCAGCTCTCCTCGGATGTGCTCACTCTCATCCGAACCCTTTATTCCAGTGTCCTATCGCTGCGGCTACCGTCTGCTGCGATGAATGTTATCGCCTTTGGCGAAACATCCGGTACAGATATCCTGACCGGTATATATTTCGGACAAAAAAATTATCCAAATTAGGAGGAAACGGCATTGGTTAGTCTGCAAATCAAACCCAACACCTACTACGACTCCATTACCCTGATGATCATCTCCAAAGAGCTGAAGAAGGTCCCGGGCGTAAAGGAAGCTCTGGTCGGCATGGGCACCGATCTGAACCTTGACATTGCCAAGGTAACCGGTCTTTCCAGCCCCGAGCTGGAAGCCATCACCCCCAACGATTTCTTCGTAGCGCTGGATTGCGAAAACGAAGAAGCCGAGGCTGCTGCTCTCAAAGCTCTGGAGGAGCAGCTGAATAAGAAGGAGGAGAGCCGCAGCGCTGCGTACTACCCCCCCACCCTCACTTCCGCCCTCAAGGCTGATCCCAAGATCAACCTGGCGCTCATCTCTGTTCCCGGCCGTCATGCTTATGATGTTGCCAAGGACGCTCTCGACAAGAACATCAATGTTATGCTGTTCAGCGATAATGTTTCGATGGAAGAAGAGAAGAAGCTCAAAGAGTACGCCGTTTCCAAGGAGCTGCTCATGATGGGCCCCGACTGCGGTACTGCTGTTGTTAACGGTCTGCCCCTGGCTTTCGCCAATGTCATCCATAAGGGCCCGATCGGCATCTGCGGCGCTTCCGGTACCGGTACTCAGGAGCTCACCATCCTCATCGACCAGCTCGGTTCCGGCATCACCCAGGCTCTGGGCACCGGCGGCCGTGACCTGAAGGCGGAGATCGGCGGCCTGATGTTCAAGCAGTGCCTCAACGCCCTCATCGCTGACCCCGATACCAAGGTCATTATCATGCTCTCCAAGCCGCCCGCGGATCATGTTGCCAAGGAGATCCTGGCCATCGCTAAGGAGTGCAACGACCACATCAAGCCCGTAGTCGTAGACTTCATCGGCGGCGATCCCAACCTTCCCAAGGAGTACGGTCTGACCGCTGCCTACAACCTGGAAGACGCTGCCCGCAAGGCTGTTGCTCTCTCCAAGGGCGAGCCCGTTCCCGCTGATATGCTGGATATCGATATGCCTAAGGCTGAGCTGGAAGCTCTCATCGAACGCGAGACCTCCAAGATGGCTCCCACCCAGAAGTACTATCGTGGTTTCTTCTCCGGCGGCACCCTGGCGGATGAGTCCATGAAGCTCTCCATCGGCAAGCTGGGCCACATCTATTCCAATATTCCCCTCAAGCCCGAGGATAAAATCGAGAATCCCCTGACCGCTGAGTACAAGGAGAACACCTGCATCGACTTTGGTGAGGACGAGTTCACCGAGGGTAAACCCCATCCGATGATCGACCTGACCCTGCGCTGCGAGCGTATCCTGCGTGATGCTCATGATCCCACCCTGGCTA
>ULQS01051999.1_pt1 | contig 14307 bp, 15 predicted proteins | sample 1954751 | NCBI WGS metagenome assembly ULQS01 (sample SAMEA4835662, study PRJEB28245) | human gut metagenome | biome: gut microbiome; material: fecal sample | place: Denmark | collected 2008 | reverse complement strand
TAAATGACATCACAGAGCTTAAGCTTCTGGACGAGCTGCCGGATGACAGTTTCCTGCGTACAAATTGAGCCTCTACAGACAGCTATGATATCGGCAGGTACGAAGGACGCACCCTTGGAAAGTGCAGCCTGTATGTATTCGACGGATACTCTCCTATTCTCATGATAAAATCGGATGATACACTGGTGTTTGTTAATTCTAAGGAAGATGGGGAGATAGAGAAATTATACGTTGAGTTAAGTCAATAAATTGTCATTTCACGATTAAACATTTGTTCTTTCTATGTTATACTGTAACCGTATAATTAAAAAGAAGGCAGGCAAAATCTATGAAAACACGACAAGAAGCATTAGACTACGGCTTATCATTTCCAAATACATATCAGGAAGCACCATTCCACGACCCAAACTGGCAGCTAGTCCGCGTAAAGGACAGCAAAAAGGTTTTCCTGTGGACCTACGAGCGCCAATGGTTTTATCAACTTAAATGTCAAGGTATCTCCTGCATGGCGCGACTTCTGGAGAGATGCCTTCCCATCGGTCATCCCCGGCTGGCACCAGAACAAGGACAACTGGAATACCATCATTCTCGATGGCAGCATACCTGATGACGCTATAAAAAACATGATTGCAGACAGCTATGACCTTGTCACCTATAATCCGACTCGGCTCATATATGAGGCTGTAAAAAGGATTCCAAAGGGCTGTGTTGCCACATATGCACAGGTTGCTGAGCTTGCAGGCAACAAAAAAATGTGCCGGGCTGTCGGCAATGCCCTGCACAAGAATCCCAATCCTGATGAAATTCCATGCTACAGAGTGGTAAATGCAAAGGGTGAACTGTCAGGGGCATTTGCCTTCGGCGGAGCCGATGAACAGGCTAAACGTCTAAGAGCGGATGGCATTGACGTCATAGACGGCAGGGTTGACCTTGATAAATATGGAATACGGATTGCAGATGATATTATACATACAAAGACAACAGTTGAACCATTTACTTAAATAATGGTTCCACTGTTGTTTTGACAGTTTAGTGTTGTACAGGTGTAAGCTTACCTTTCTCCATTTCAAAAACTTCATCACATAACACTTCTATATCTTCTTTATTATGGCTTGCAATTATAATCATTGTTCCTTCTTCTCGTAAGTTAATAAAGAGTTTTCTCATTTCCATAACTCCATCGTTATCCAAACCGTTCATTGGTTCATCCAAAATTAAAATTTCTGGTTTTTCCATAATTGCCTGTGCTATTCCCAGTCTTTGTTTCATTCCCATAGAATATTTACCAACATGTAATTTACTGTATGGATCAAGTCTTACGCTCTTTAACGTTTGTATAATTTCTTCTTTCCCTATTTTATTTTTAATCATAGATAAAAACTGTAAATTCTTATATGCACTATAGTTTTCCAAAAATCCCGGTTCTTCTATAATTCCTGCTAAATTTTCCGGCAAATCAATATCTGTACCTAATTTTTTATTATCTATTATTATTTCACCTGAAGTAGGTACAACCAATCCACATATACATTTCATTAACATAGATTTTCCTGAACCATTTCTACCAATGATTCCGTAAATATGTCCTCTATCGAAATTCACATTTATCTTATCTAATACCTTCGTCTCTCCAAAACATTTTGTCAGATTCTTTATCTGTATCAGCTTCTCCATGTTTATACCTCCCGTATCATTACTCCGACATCCTTTTTTTCGATTACTTTTATAATCCATACACTTAAAATAATAATCGCTGTCATATAAACAACCATCACATAAGTAAATGTAGGATATTGTGTCAATTTTCCCACATCTAATTTATTTAATGTTGTCCACGAGACTGGCGAAAACCACTGTGCCATTTCATTTCCTGAAACTGCCGCACTCAAGATAACCAAAAATCCTGAAGCTACTATTCCAACAATTTTTGACTTTGAAATAACATTGCACCCATATATAATTAAGCCTAAAATTCCTCCGCACAAAACAGATAATAACCAAGTGAAGAACATCGCTTGAGTAGGTGTAAAATATGTTAAAATATAAGTACTTATTGTTACTGCAGTCCCTTTTACCAACGGAACATTTGAAAAAGCCAATGTACCTAATACCTTTCCCCAGTCATTCATGTACTCTATGTTTCTTATATTTAGCACAATCGTCATAGCTGCTATTAAAGAAAAATACATTGCTGATGTCATAAAAATATAAATAATTTGACCAATGCTCCATAATTTTCTCTTACATCTCATTAATATATATATCTGATTCTTATCTATAAAAGGAGCGTCACAATATATAAATATCAACGGCAACATAAAAAGGATTCGTATATAGCGATCTGTATACAAAAATGGATATAGCCAAGGTGAGCTTTTCATCCCCATAGCCAATGCATTTGTTGAAATCTCCTTTGTATAACATTGAACAAATATCATAGTTAATATCACTAATATCCAAATCCGATAATTTGTTCTCCATTTTCTAATATTTTGTATTGCAACAATCAAAGAAATTTTAACTGATTTCATTCCCTAACCTCCTTTTTACCCGTTTTGCGAAAATCAAACCCTGGCCTAATATAAGTACTGTAAATATGAATATCGTATACAAATAGCTATACGTTGCATTTTTCCCCAATACATTACTTGCTTTCGCCAACAGATACATATTAAAATATGACGGTAAAAGACCCGTTATCTCTTCTAATAAATAACTAAAAATGAGCGGTGAACATATTGCAACAAAACTATTAGGAATATATGATGAAATCATTAATCCACTCATTACCCAAACTGCCATTGATGCTGCATAAATACTGACGATACAACATACATATAAAAATGGCTTTTGATATAGAAAAATGCCATATGGCATATTCTCATCTAAACCCATTCCGTTTATTCCGCTATAATCGAATCCCATACCAATTAATAGACCTATGAAAATCAAAATTCCCAAGAAAACTACCAGAAAAGAAATTGATACGCACACCACGATTTTGGATATAATATAATTTCTTCTTCCCGTTCGAATGACTATATTTTTTATATATTGATGTTTCCAATCGTCATAAAAACCTGTCACACAAGGCAGCGCCGAAAAAATAATTATCAATTTTTTGAAAACGCTCAACCCAATTAAAATATCCAATATGTAATATATATCTACACTGCCATGTATATATTTTTCTGTACTTATATAACACAAAAGCACAACTCCTAATATTGATAAATACATTTTAGGTGAACTGAATATTCTTTTGTAATCTGCTTTCAATTGTTGTAGAATCAATATGTACCTCCTATCTGAATTTCCATTCCGGTTTGAGCGTCAAAAATTATTGGAAAAATACTGCTGTCTCCTATCAGACCATTGTCTTCCTTATCTGTCGAATGTTCAATATTTTGCCTTGCCATACATACAAACATAGGTTTTAACTCATACTCCCCTTTTTCAACATTTTTTAATACCGGAACATACTCTAAATTAATTTTTTCGATTTCAACTTTATCAGTAATCATAATATTTCTGAACTTTTGTTGGATATTTTCCAAAACTGTTTGTGTGGTCAATATTTCATCTGAAAGTTCATTTTCTGTTTCGAGTTCATATATATTAAGTGCATGAAAAGCTATGAGTCCTTGTTTTCCCACAATTCCCACAATCCTTTCTCCTGCAGCCGGTCCACTTCTATATCCAACTTCCGTTATCGGCAGCGTATCTATTGTGCCTTTAAAGACTATGGCATACGCCGCATCTTCCTTTGTCCACTGATGAGGTGCATTTCCATTTGGATCAGTTTGTGAATAATCAGTATTTTCTTCCAACTTCTCATATGTCAGAGAATACACTCTGGGTTTAGAAACTTCTACACCAATTTCATCCAGAATACTTTTCACCTGTTCAATAGCCGCTTCTTTATCAATACCTGAAATCTCTGTTTCAGGAAATTTTTCTGTAGTTTCATCTGTAAGATATGGCATGGTTCCATATAAATATCCTAAATATGAGTACTCTAATTCTGTTTTCGTATTATATTGTAAATTGCCGTTCTGTATAACAATCGAACTTCCGTCATCCCAATATATATAATTATCATTCAAATTATCATTATGCATATTAGGCATGGTTTTATTTTCAGAAATATTTCTTCCATTTCCAAAAACATTACTCACTTTGTCTACATCCCAGCTTTTTAAAATCACATTATTATCATGCCAATCCGCATCAGATTTTATTTCTGTTTGGGCATTCACAAATAATCCCTCATCCAATTTGCCTTCAATATGCGAAGCATTTTCATCAATATTAATCTGGTTACTATCTGTTTCTTTTTTTTCTTCCAATGATACTTTTCCGTCCGGATAACATCCGGTCACCCCCAAACATATCATCAATGCTATACTACTTAACATCCCAATTTTTCTTATTTTCTTTTTCACTAATCCTCTTCTCCTTTCAATTAAAGGGGAAAACCAATTTAAAAATTTTGTTTCCCCCTTGTTTATGCAATTATGCTACATAATTATTGTACGATTGCTTGTTAAATGATATTTTGCTGCACATGTAATCCATTATTATGAGAACCAGTATCCATCTGCCCAAACGATATATTTGTCCGTATCTGCCTGTAAATACATTGTCTGCCCTGCAGTAACTGATTTATAATACTGTGGATGAACTGTGCCAGTTCTTGAACTCATTTTTGTATGATAAGCATACTGATACCGAGCTGTATCTTTCGGATAGTTAAATACGGCATAATAAAACGCATCTGTGCTTATGATGTTACTGTCCTGAGTTACAACGTAAGCTTGTCTTTCCGCATCATTTTTAGGATTACCAGCTGAAAAAGCTTCTCCGTCATTAACTGAAGTTTTTACGTTAAATGAAAAGAAATTTTTCTTTGCCATTGCCGGTACTGAGAATAACATGGTTGCTGCCATTGCTGCTGCTGTTACCTGAACTAATTTCTTTTTTAACATGATTATTACCTCTTTTCCTTTTTTCTTTTTTTGTGAAACCAATGACAACTCTCATTATCTTTATTTTTGCCATGATTTCAACCCCTATTGCACCAAACGACATTTACAGTCCATTTTTGGTCGATTTACGCATTTCTTTACGATGTAAGGTGCTTGTAAACCTGCTGTCAATAATATTCCAACAGAAAAACAGATTGTATAGATGTACTTTCCTAACAAGAATAAAACTATATCTAACAGTCCGAAAAATATCACACAAAATACTGTTATTTTTTTATATGTCCTTTTCTCGTCAGTATCAAGTCTTCTGTTTTCACTGTCTATTGGACTAAATGCAATCAGGCTCACAGATGCAATACCTGTAGCTATTGCCAACTTCCAATCGCATTGCATATGCATTGATACCATTATGCACAAAAACAGTAGAAAACCAGACCCCATAATACAAGTGTGCAATTTTTTTGCATGATAACCACCGCTAAATTTTCTCAGAAACATAAACGGAAAAATAAGAGCAACTCCGTGTTTTACGCTTCCCAACCCAAAGCCAATACCTCCAGCTAGGATAAGTGGTGATACCAATAGCAGCAAGCTATGTAATGCATACTTGTAAAGTTCCTTATCTGCTTCATTTATCACATTACACCGGATCATCCAATCAACTACTGTATCTGTACATTTTTCCATTACTTGTTTCTCCTGTAATTCATTAATTCTTTCGGTGCCTTAGGCTGATACATAATAATACAAGAAGCTGTGTTAGCTTCAGTCTGTAGCACAACATCTAATGCTGCTTTCATCCCTTTTGCAACCGATTTAGTTACCCGTTTCTTCATAATGTCCTCTCTCCTTCCTAAAGATTATCATTGATTTTCACATAAACAATCATATACCACTTTAATCAAATAAACGAGCCCTTCGGAATGAACGGAATGATTCTCTTCAATTTTGGAATAATCTTCCTATTTTCCGCGTAAAATAATATGTGATACAGAATTATTTATATATAAATTATACTTTATTCAATATGTGGCAGAATAGTTCTTTGTTACATTCTTCTTTTTATTTAGTTCTATTGGTAAAATTCTACTGAAAGAAGGTGGAATAAATAGAATTTCAATATGAAGGTATGGGAAACCGCATCAAAATACGCAGAAAAGAATTACGAATAAAACAGGCAGAACTTGCCGAAAAATTAAATATATCCAATAACCATATGTCATCAATCGAAAACGGAAGGCAAAAACCAAGTCTGGATATTTTCATCCGGATTTGTGATCTACTCAATGTTACACTCAATGTTACACCAGACTACCTTCTGCTCGGCAGCATGCATGCTTATAATATTCCACAGGATATTATTGATAAACTACGGTTATGTAATCAATCCGACATAGAACTTGCCGGAGACTTTATCGAACTGCTTGTAAAACGAAATAACAAAACACATAATGAACCAAAATTGTAATTAAAATGTCTTTTCATACGCATTTTTTGCATTTGGAAATTCTATATGATAAGATGTATGTAAATATACATTCATTAGAAAGCCAGGTGCAAAAATGCGTATTTTAATTTGTGATGACGATACTCTGATAATAGAACAATTACAGAAATATATTGAATCCTACTTTGAATCAAACCATTTAAAATGTCCCGAATTAGTTTCCTTTACCAGTGGCGAATCTTTATTGGCTGATAAAAACGAAAAAGATATTGTTTTTCTGGATATTGAAATGCCCGGTATGAATGGAATTTATGTAGGAAATGAATTAAAAAAAGCAAACAAAAATGTCCTTATTTTTGTGGTGACCTCATATTCCGAATATCTGGATGAGGCAATGCGTTTTCATGTATTCCGCTATCTTTCCAAGCCTTTGGACAAACAGCGTTTTTTCCGAAATATGAAAGATGCCTTAACATATTACAATTCCATTACTACCAAAATTCCTGTTGAAACTAAACAGGGTGTGTATTCGTTTCCCGCTTCTCAAATCATTGCCATAGAAGCACAGGAACGAAAAGTAATTGTACATACTGCCCGGCAGGATTTTGACTCCATTCATAATATGGACTACTGGCTGGAACAGCTCCCAAAAAACAGCTTTTTCCAAACACACAGGAGCTTTATTGTTAATTTTGAACATATTGTGGATTTCGATCATTCCACCATACATTTATCGAATCAGCAGATTACCGCCTACCTGACACGCAGGAAATACAGTTCATTTAAAAATGCTTATCTACTATATCTGGAAAGTATGAGGTAAAAATAGATGGAACATATCATTTTACTTTTTTTTAGCTTTTTTACAGAAGCGGTTATATTATGGCAATACGCCTCCAGCCTTTTTACCTCTTCTTATAGCAATAAAATAAAACTGGCACTATTGAGTGCTTTTTATGCTATATTGTTTCTTATTTCCCTGCTAGGACAAACAGGGCTTAATACCATCAGTTTTTTTGTGATTAACACTATTTTTCTTTATATGTTGTTTAAGCTCAAGTTGTTATTGGCACTATTCCATTCCGCCATACTTACAGCAATTATGGGACTATCTGAACTTGCAGTTTTCGGAATTATATCAAGGTTTTTTCCGCATTTTGTCTTAGAAACAGATGCCGGAATTATTTTTTATACGGTTTTTAGCAAGATTTTATTTTTTGCAGTCATCTATTTATTAATTCATCTGCTCAAAGGAAAAAATATAAATCAGGAACAGTACGATCGCTCAGGACTTCTTTTAATGCTAATTCCGGTTTCGTCTGTTTTTATTATGTTTACTTTTCTTGCTATTGGTGAAACATCAGCCTTTGCCCAACCTGTTGATTTTATGGTAACAATCTGTGCTGTTTTTTTGCTGATGGTCAATCTGCTTGTATTTGGCATCAACCAATATAATCAGAAAAAATCACAGGAATATACCGATATGCAGTTGTTGCTCCAGAAAGAATCGGATTTTGCCCAATACTATGAAATGATACTTTCGCAAAGTGAAAATCAAAGTATTCTGATCCATGATATAAAAAAACATCTTCAATCTATCAAATTACTCAATGAAAAAAATGATTCTGATAAAATAAATGCTTATATACAACAGCTTTTGGAATCTTCTGACTTAAAAGAAACCTCAAAAATCTGCGATAATGAAATGCTGAATGCAATTCTCTGCCGCTATCAGCGACAATGCAACGAGAAGCACATTGTTTTTCATACTGATATCAGAAGTGATACTGTTCAAAATATTTACCAGCACGATTTGACATCGTTATTCTGTAACTTATTGGATAATGCATTGGAATCAGCAGATAACATCCCTGATTCTTTTATTGAGCTTACCGTAGAAAAAAAGGAAAATTCACCTTTTATTATTATAATACTCATAAATTCCTGCCGAAGCACCCCTGTGTATGATCAGGATGGACTTCCTGTATCCCATAAAGCAAATAAGGGCAGACATGGCTTCGGAATCAAGAGTATTAAAAAAGTCGTGAAACAATATCACGGAAATTTGCAAATGTATTATGATAATGATTCCGGTACTTTCCATACAATCATAACCCTGAAACAATAAATGCTAAAAAATTAGGCAATCACGAACTTTTTATGTGATTGCCTTTTTTGCGCATTTCTGTATGGACTGAACTTGTTTTGTACCTCTAATAGTGGAGCGAACTCCTGTAATCTTTAAAATGTTTGTTTTCTAAACACTCCCTGGCAACATTTAAAGTTTCCATTGATGTTTCCATTCTATATTTGCTAAACTAATACAATTTTCCTCAAGCAATAATAATTCCCTCCTTTTGTATATTTGAATAATACGGCAAGCTGTTTACCCAATTTTTAAAGTGTTTTTCATTTTTAATATTCACACTTATCGGCACACCATACTCAAGTTCAATATCATAAGCTGCATCAAATATTTCATCCTCTATCTGTATAATCCTATCATCCGTCAGCTCCGTCAAAACCATTATATCCATATCTGAATTATCTCCATAATCTCCTCTTGCATATGAACCATATAATATCATCTGCTTTAACGAATCACCCATAATGCTTTTTGTCTTATTTCTGAACTCACATAATATCCGGTTTCTATCACTCATATTATCACTTCCTAATTCTTATAAAACAATTGTAGCTATTCATTTTCGCACCATATTTCTGATAAATATATCTTAACATCAAACCCTATTAAATACAAGAAACAGTTGCATCCCCTTATATATGCAGTTTCCGAAACTGCGCCGGTGTCATCCCGGTAAGTTTCTTGAACATGACGATAAAATGGCTGGCATCTGAGTATCCCACATCAGATGCTATATCCTGCACCTTGCGCCTGCTGTTTATAAGCAGTAATTCCTTGGCTTTATTGATACGGTAGTTTGTCAGGTACTCATACACCGAGCAGTTCATAAACTCCGTAAAAACACGCGATAGATATTGCTGCGATACAAATACACGATCGGCAAGCTCCTTGGCGCTGATATCGTCCATGTAGCTTTCCTCTATAGCATCTATAACAGGCTTTATAAAACGTACATAGCTTTGATCATCATTATCGTGTGTGTGATTAGACTGGTCTGATAGCAAAAGCATGATGCCATAACAGTCGAGTGAGAGCATTTGCGTATCACTGGAGCGTTCCTTAAAGTCTTCTACAGCCCTGTTAATCGCTTCCGACACCTCCATCCCCTTATTCTCATCAATCAGCCGGTATTCCTTTTCATCAAACATTTCCCTGAAGGCTGCCGCCATTGTCCCTGTAAAAGTGGCAAACTCTGTTTTCCAGGGCAGGCTATTGCCGGATGAGATGTTTTTATTGTGATAGGAGTGTGGCACGTTTGGAGCAATGAGAATCCCCTGCCCTTTTTGTAGCTCAATCGTATGACTGTTTGACAAAATATTGTCTGAAACAGCCTGATTTCTGCTGTATACAGTTACCTCGCCCACGCCCTCCTTCGTCTGTAAATAATGATACAGCGGATACCCTTCTGGGCGCGTCACGCTTTCCTGCTCCCAGTCATTACCGACAGAGTCGAATTGAAACGGTTCTCTTGCAAAATTACTTCCAAAATAAATAGGCATGCTTTCTCCTTTCAAAAACGGTTTAGTTTCAGAATGTTATATAATTTGGTTTATGATGTTATACTTTTTTCCGTAAATCTATTATATGATTAGTGCATAAGGAAACACACTTATAGTTTAAGAATATCATAATATTGGGGTTAATACCATAACGGAGGAAAAAAATGCAGTCAAAATTCAAAAGAATCCTTTTCGGAGGAGATTACAATCCAAACCAGTGGCCTAAGGAGGTCTGGGAGCAGGACATGGCATACTTTAAGGATGCCCATATCAACAGTGCCACAATCAACGTTTTTTCATGGGCTAAAATACAGCCGTCTGAGAATGAGTATAATTTCACAGAACTCGACGAAATAGTTGATATGCTCTCAAATGAAAACTACGACATCGTCATGGCAACATCCACAGCAGCACTGCCTGCATGGATGGTCAAGAAATATCCTGAGACGATGAGCACCGACTACGAGGGACGCCAGCATAAATTTGGAGCCAGACACAATTTCTGTCCGAACTCCCTGGTGTATCAGAAGTACGCAAAGGCTCTTGCGACAGAGCTTGCAAAACGCTATAGCTGCAATAAAAATATTTCTGTATGGCACATCAATAATGAGTACGGCGGATACTGCTACTGTGACAACTGCCAGAAGCAGTTTCGTGTATGGCTCAAGGATAAGTACAAGACTCTTGATGCCGTAAATGATGCCTGGAACACAGAGTTCTGGGGACACACCTTCTATGACTGGGATGAGATAGTCGTACCTAACGAGCTCAGCGAGGAGGCCTGGGGTGGCATGACAAGCTTTGCCGGAATATCAACAGACTACAGACGTTTTTACTCTGACAGCATGCTGAACTGCTATAAGCTGGAGCGCGATGCAGTAAAAGCTATCATTCCCGATGCACTTGTCACAACAAACCTGATGGGTACCTTCAAGGGGCTTGACTATTTCAAGTGGGCTAAGGAGATGGATATCGTGTCGTGGGATAATTACCCTGCATACGACACACCATGGAGCATGGTTGCGATGACTCACGATTTGATGCGAGGTCTTAAAGATGAGCCATTCATGCTCATGGAGCAGACTCCAAGCCAGCAGAACTGGCAGCACTACAATTCATTGAAGCGTCCGGGACAGATGCGTGCACAGAGCTATCAGACCATAGCCCACGGTGCAGACACTATCCAGTTCTTCCAGCTCAGACGAAGCAAGGGTGGCTGCGAGAAATTCCACGGTGCTGTAATAGCACATGTCGGAACAAACGACACAAGGGTATTTAAGGAGACTGCACAGCTTGGAAGGGAGCTTGAAAGCTTCGGCACAAGAACACTTGGCACACGTAATAAATCAGATGTGGGAATCATCTTCGACTGGGACAATTACTGGGCACTTGAGTACACAAGCGGACCTACACAGGACCTTAAATATGTTGACCAGATTCACCACTATTATGAGTATTTTTACAACAAAAATATCTCAGTCGATATGATTCCGGTTGACGGTGATTTTTCAAAGTATAAAGTGATTGCCGCACCTGTTCTGTACATGGTAAAGGAAGGTATGAAGGAAAAGCTTGAGCAGTTTGTGAAAAACGGCGGTACTCTCATCACAACATTTATGAGTGGTATTGTTGACCAGTCTGACAACGTGCATCTGGGCGGATATCCGGGACCGCTTCGCGAGATGGCAGGTGTCTGGGTTGAGGAGATTGACGCGCTCGCACCTGAGCAGTCAAACACTGTAAGCTTTTCGGATGGAAAAGAATATAAATGCAATCTGCTGTGCGACCTGATGCACCCGGAAGGTGCAGAAGTACTCGCCACATATGAAAGCGATTTCTATGCAGGAATGCCTGCTGTCACAAAAAACATCTACGGAAAAGGCCATGTATACTATGTTGCCACACAGCTTGAGGCAGCCGGACTTGCAAGGGTGCTTGATGAAGCCACAAATGAAGTGTCTGTATCAGGTGTCATTGCTGAAGAGACAGGTCTTGAAATCACATGCCGCGAGAGCGAAAATACACGCTTTTACTTTGTGATGAATTTCACTGATGAAAAGCAGACTCTCCCTGCGAGCCTTACAGGAATGGTTGACCTGATCACCGGAAAAGCAGCTAAAGAGGGCGATGTGATGAATAAGTGGGATGTGAAGATACTTCAGGAAGCACTATAAGAGAGCCTTATGCATTAAAACATATAGTAAAGCCACACAAAAAGCCGCTGCATTTTTGTATCATTCACAACCGGCAAAATCCCGGGTTGTCCGTACACACCTTAGTGTGACAGACAACCCGGGATTTTAATTATTAAGCATAGCTATATTTTAATTGTAAATAGTATGCATCCATACCCTCATCTGATTAAGTCCTCGATTTCCCCACATATAATATGGTATAGCCCTTGCTATTACAGACTTTTGTCTAGGTGGCTTCTCAGAATACAACGCATCTGAGCTTTCAAGTCTCACTGCAGGAATATCTAAAAGAACCGCACCCTTTAATGTTCCCTCAGCTTCTGTTTCAATCTGTGCTTCATTAAGCCTTGACACATCTATCATCAGACTCTGCACATCATCATCATTGTCCACTCCTTCAAAAGCGTACACTACCGGACCTCTTTGCAAAGCTGCACATCCTATGTCCTCTCTTACCTTTGTATTGGCATATATTACACGGATATCCATATTGAAGCTGATTTCTATAACATCGTTATCATGCCATTTATTTTTTATATAAATATAGCCATCCCTATAAGAATAGAACACATCTGCTTTTGCCTCACTATTCTCTTTTAACCTCATGCCATTGAGTGTCACCTCAAAGCTCTTCAGATATCCCGGAATATGTATTGCAACAGCAAATTCATCGCCTGTCTTCGGCGTAATGCTGTATGAAACATGTCCCTTCCACGGATATTCACTGACAACCTTTATATCTGCTTTTTTAAGCCGAGCCTCCTGACCGATGAAAAGATGTGAATAGATTACATCATCATCCTCATCCCACGCATATCTGCCCAGAGATGTAACCATACGCACAAGATTCGGAGGACAGCATGCACATGCATACCAGCCCGGTCTTTCAGGAATGACATGCTTATAGCCAAATATTTCACCTGATACTCCGGGATTTACCTCAAGCGGATTCACATAAAAAAATCTCTTTCCATCAAGCTGCATTCCACTTATAATTCCGTTGTATAATTCCCTCTCCATGACATCTGCGTATTTGCCGTTTTTGCTTATTTTAAGCATCTGCTTTGCAAAGAAAACAAGCCCTATCGATGCACAGGTCTCAGCGTATGCCATATCATTCGGCAGCTCATACTCCTTCGTAAAGGCCTCTCCCTCCACTGTTGAGCCTATACCTCCTGTTATATACATCTTCTTTTCTGTCATGTTATTCCACAGTCGCTCACAAGCAGCAAAAAGCTTTTCATCATGCTCCGTTGCTGCCAGATCTGCCATGGCTGTATACATATAGACAGCACGCACACTGTGTCCTACCGCTTCTTCCTGTTCATAAATGGTAGCATGGCTCTGGTTATACTTTATATCCTTAGGAACCATTCCAAAATGATTCCAATCACGCTTTGCGGCTTCCTCAGCAAAAAAAGCAGGATTTTTCCCCCTCTCCTCAAGAAAATATCTCGCCTGCTTTTTGTAGGCCTCATTTCCTGTTGCATGATACATGCGCATCAGACCTATTTCAACCTCCTGATGCCCCGGTATTCCGGGCAGCTTGTCAGGCCCGAATCTGTCTATGATGTGTCCCGCCATGCCTTCCATAACCTTAAGCAGCTTATCCTTGCCGGTAGCCTCATAATATGCGACAGCAGCCTCCATCATATGACCTGCACAGTACAGCTCGTGACACTCAAGCAGATTCTGCCATCTGTGCTCAGGCTCTTTTATTGTGAAATATGTATTCAGATATCCATCCGGCTGCTGTGCTGCAGCGATAATATCTATAATGTCATCAGCTCTCTTTTCAAGCGCAGCATCAGGCTTTATTATCAGAGAATATGCTACTCCCTCAAGCCATTTTGCCACGTCACTGTCCTGAAAGACCATACCGTAAAACTCGCCCTGTGAAAGGCCTGCTGCAATCTTAAAATTCTCTATTGCATGACTTTTTTCCACTCCGGGCTGTCTGTCATTAAGCACGTCTTCCTGAAACGGAATGACAACATCTGTCACAAGCTCCTGCATATGTCCCCAAAACGGA